>Ga0315278_10000026_pt1 | contig 131897 bp, 71 predicted proteins | sample YL17G06_0_MG_FD_203880 | JGI IMG/M metagenome (GOLD analysis project Ga0315278, IMG submission 203880) | Sediment microbial communities from Yellowstone Lake, YNP, Wyoming, USA - YL17G06_0 | ecosystem: Environmental > Aquatic > Freshwater > Lake > Sediment | place: USA: Wyoming | collected... | reverse complement strand
TAAATACCTTTTGTATTTTCAAAGCGCTAGAAGAATGTTTTCAGCGCCCTGAAAATTCCCCCAGTGATCTAGAAAATTTCCACATAACTCCAGGGGACCCCAGGGGTGTGGAATATTGATCGCTTACAAATAATTGATAATCTTATCTGTTTGTCCTGTCGAATGTTTACTATAGGGACTACACTTCCAATGTTAGCGGGTATTGTATTTAGCCGTTCTTTTTTAGGGAAAAAATGTACTCTGCAATAATCATTAGGAATAGAATTGAAAACCACTATTGCAGTATCAATATAGGCATCCTTAAAAACATCGAACGGAAGAACATAAGCAACAGTTGGATACAAATCTCTGATTATATTATATCTGGATAATTCATATTTTTCTCCGGTCAACCATGATGCCGGTATTATCAGTGAAATAAATCCATTTTTGTTCAGAAGCAATTTTGATTGTAAAAGAAATAGTTCATACTTATCTATTGATTTTGAGTCATTTCCGAATTTCATCTTTAGATAATCTCTTTGCTCTTTTTTTAATTCTGCTCCATACGGTGGATTGCCAATCACTACATCAAAACCTACAAAGTCGCCATCATCATTGAGCACTTCCGGGAACTCAAAACGCCATTCAAAGGCATTTTCATATATCTTACTGCTCCTTACTTCCTCCAATTCAAGCTCCAGCTTATCGATGGCCGCCACCAGCGATTTTACCTCTTTTTCCCTGCTCTCTTTTTCAGCTTTGCTCATCTCAAAGAGATTGCCCTGTTTGGTTAAAGTGATAATATCCTCTTTTAAGTTTTCCAGTTTGATCTTCCGCTTATCGTTCCGGGATACTTCACTCCGGAAATCTCTTTTTATCTCTTCAATCCACTTGACTAATCCCCATTTTTCCTCTTTGCCGGCGGCGTTTCGATATGCCATCACCGCCAACCGGTAACTGTCGATGGTCCATTTGCTCTTTTTAAGCGCCTGTTTAATATCCGCGTCCAGGGGAAACCGGCTAATCAGCGAATTGCCGCATTTGATATTGATGTCGATATTGGGCAGGGTTTCCAATTCATTGTCGCCGCTCTTGTAATAAGCGCTTTTTAACAACTCGATCCATAACCTTAAACGGCAAATTTTAACGGAGTTGGGATTGATATCCACGCCAAACAGACAGTTTTCGATGATGGTCTGCTTTTCATGAAAGAGCGATTCCTGCACTCTCCGGCTTTCCCCGCTGTTGGGATTGTATTTGAAAAATTCGCCGTCCTCATCGGTAATCATCAATTCATCGTTAACCACTTCCACCTGGTACTCTTTTAACCGCTTCCCCTCTCTATCGGAAAGGATTTTCAATTCACTTTTAACGCCAATGATCTCATTTAGAGCCGAAACCAGGAAATGGCCGGAACCCACCGCGGGGTCGCAGATTTTTAAACTGTCGATGATCCGGTTGGCTTCGCCGCGGTCCTCGATTTTATCGTAAAGCTCATTAAAATCGGTGCATTTCCAGCCTTTGAAGTCATTGAATTTCTGCACCACGGCCCGCCGGATGGTTTCGCGGCACATATACATGGTGATAAACCCGGGTGTGAAAAAGGAACCATCCTTGTAGCCGTTGATCTTTTCAAAAATCAAGCCCAGCACCGACGCATTGATAAGTGTTTTGTTTTCCTCAGCGATCTCACTATCACTTTCCCCGGCAAAATCGTAAGCGTTTAAAAACTCAAAAAAATACTCCATAATAGGCAATTGACCGGTTCTTCTTTTGCCGGTATTGTTCTTTAAAACCGTTGTGGATATTAAAGGTAGGTTCGCATCTTTGAGCTGACTGATAAACAGGCAAGAATGCTCCAGTTCGGTGGGTTCGAACAGCGAACTGTTCAGATAGGGAACATTGGCAAACAGCTTTTTTACATCAGGGCTGCGCTCATTGGTTTTGCGGGCCAGGACGCTGAAGAAAAGGCTGTTTAAATCATCGAAGTTCTTTACCATTTCCACATTTAAAAAAGCATAAGAGCGATCGCCTTTATGATAAGAGATTAATTGGGCTTCCAGCAGTTTGAGGAATAATATCCGGTTGACCCAGGTAATGGCCAGTTCCAAAGCCACATTAAAAAGAATTTCCTGTTCATTGCCGCCGAACCGCACCGGGTTATCCAGCCTGGAAACCTTTTGCAAACTGTCCAATTGCTCGATGGCGTTTTCGATCAACGATGCACTATTGCGGCGCCCTTGCTCCTGGCGTTCAATCAGTTTTTTACCGGCCTCTTTGGTTTCCACCAGGCCGATCAAATGCAAAAGTTCGGTGTAAAAAGCCTTATCAAGACTATTGCTGTCGTTGGCATAGGGCATTTTTAACAGGTGCACCGGCGATAGCAGTTTATACAGCGCCACCAATTTGTCGTCATCTTTTTTATCGGCGTTTCTTAAGGCTTGATCATAATCGCGAATATCAAAATGGGTAAAGGTCAGCTCGCTTTCCATAGCCTTCATTTTCGGCCCGGCAATATTCTTATAAAAAAAGTCGGTGGTGGAACCGGATAAACTGCCCTGGGTATATTGGACAAACAGACTTACGAGTTCTTTATCCCTGGCGAAATTCTCCTCGAAAAGTCCGGCGTCAAAGATAAACCATTCGTAAATATTAGTGGCGATTAGAAATCTTATTTCCAGGTTTTTATTGTTTAGCCGTTCTTGCAGGAAATAATAAATTAGTTCATGAAAAGCCTTTGCGTTAAGGTTGTCGGGGCTGATCATCTCATTTTTGTTTTTAGGGCTTTTGGTTTCGATAATAACTCCAACCGTGCTGCTGCTGTCTTTGCCGTTGTGAATGACCAGGTCATATCTGCCGCTGGTATTGATATAATGATTGTTCCCGTAATAGGTATTTTTAAGGAATTCGGAAATAATATTTTTATGAAACTCCTCGGATTCTTTTTCCTTGATCTGGTCAAGCATTTTAACCAGGTTGGTTTTAAATTTTTCTATCTCATCCCGGCTGGGTTTAACCTTTAGAAGCGCTTTATTGAGAGCTTTTTTCGGTTCGATTTTATTAAGATTCAAGGCGAACTCCGGCATAGATGATGATCGATCGGGGCATAAGTTTATTCATAGGGAAATTATAGGCCCCGGCAAAAAAAAAGTCAAGCTTGATGCCAATGAAGATTTTATTACAGCAGAAATCCAGAAAACCAGGAAAACCAGGGGGCTTTTTTTAAAAAACCGCCCCCTTGACCCCTAAAAAACTTTTGTTTAACAAATTCCCTGGGGTGTTGTGCCTGATGCTGTAAGGAGGTAAATCTTCCGGTACAGTCCTACAAATAGTAACCCCACGCAGTGGGGCTGAGCCTGATGCTGTAAGGAGGGTAAATCTTCCGGTACAGTTCTGAAAACCACTAAGATAAGCCTAAATGGTTGAATAATGTGCCTTTTCAAAATCATCAAGTGATTAGATTAGCAAAATGAACCCGATGGCATTGGCAAGAGGTAGCGGCATTCCTGCCTGTCCCGAATGTCACTAAGATAAGCGTATAATAAATCCGAAATTCGAAATCCGAAATCCGAAACAATATCAAAATTCAAATTCTCAAAATGTCAAACAAAAGCAATTCAAAACTCAAAATCTCAAACAAAAACAGCCTGCCGCCGGGAGTCGTTTGTTTTTGTTTTGGTCATTTGAATTTTTGTCATTTGGATTTGTTTCGAATTTCGTGCTTCGTGCTTCGAATTTAGCCTTATCTTAGTGACATTCCTGCCTGTCCCCTTCCGCCCTTCCCTTAGAAGGTTAAGCATATATTCATCGTTTAGGATTTTGCCGATATCTACATTTGAAGAACTCACTTCTGTTAAACCACGGTTCGACATTATCCGTTGTTCAAGTAAAGGCAAACCGCAGTGGGGGTATGATGGCGATATAAATCAAAAAAATCTTTTTCCACATCCGGCTCTTGACAAATTTTTTTATTTATTTTAAAAGTATTCCTGTGGAATGGAAAAAAATGTGTAGAATGAATAGAAACTATATTTTTTTTAATAAGGAGAGATCATGAGAAAAAAAATTTGTTTTGCAAGCGTTGCGGTATTGATTTTGTTGTTTGCGGCAGGCGCGGCGGATCAAGCGGTGAAAGTCGGCGATGATGCCCTGGGAACCCGTAAATATGACGATTTCCAGAAACCCACATTGTGCGGGACTTCCTGTCACGTGGATTTTTACCAGCAGTGGAGCCAGGCCATGATGTCCCAGTCTTATACCCACCACTGGAATGAGATCGAGTATTTCAAATTGGCCGTACCCCACGCCGCTAAGGACCCGATTGTGGCCGGCATCAAGGCCGGTTGCAACGGCTGTCATTCGCCCATGGCTTTCATGGCCGGAGATGTGCCCCCACCGCTGCCGGCAAAAAATAGCCGCGCCAACGAATCGGTGTCCTGCGATATCTGCCATACCATTACCGGTTTTAAAGGCGATGCGCCATTCAATTTCAATTATATTTCCGAACCCGGCAAAACTAAAAACGGCCCCCGGGAAGGCGCCGTATCCCCTGAACATGTCACCCGGAAATCGGAATTCCTGGGGCAAGCGGAATTTTGCGGGACCTGTCACAATGAAAAAAGTCCTTACGGCGTATGGGTCAAATCCACCCACCTGGAATGGAAGGAGGGCCCTTATGCCGCGCAGGGCGTGAAATGTCACAACTGCCATATGACCTATACCGAGACGTACTCCGCGGCAATGGGCCAGAAACACCCGGACGTACGCCAGCACCTGTTCCACGGCGCCCATGACCCGGGCAAAGTGAGGGGGACCATCGAATTGAGAATTCACCCGGATATCCGCGAAGCAGAACCCGGCGACGCGGTAAAATTTACCGTGGCCCTATTCAACCAGAAAACCGGCCACAAATTCCCCACCGGCTCGGTGGAGGACCGCATCGTCTGGCTGCACGTAGAAGCAGTGGACGCCAAAGGAAAAGTTTATCATTTAACTGTGAATAAGAAAGGATTCGAGGGAGAGGAATACACCATTGCCGGCGATACGCTGGCTTACCAGGATATGGGTATACCCCTTGATATTCCTTCATTCCCGGGTGTGCAGCGGGACGGCATTCCCCTGGGCGACAGGATTTTCCGTTTGCCTTATTTCGACCCCCAGGGCCGGATGACCATGCTGCAGTGGAATACGAAATCCCTTGGCGTCGATTACCGCCTCGGCCCCCGCGAGACTAAACTGGAAACATTTACTTTCCAGGTCCCGGACGACATCCCGGCAGGGCAATTGAAAGTCACGGCTACGCTTAATTATCAAAAACTGGTAAAACCCGTGGCGGATTTCCTGGGGGTCCCGGAAGATGAGTCGGAAATCATTAAAGTCAACGACCATTCAACTTTTATAACTATTTTAGATTAAGAAAAGGAGAGAAACATGAAACGTACACTATTTATTATAAGTATATTTATTATTTTCACGAGTTTTTTAGCGGAGACCCTGTGGGGTATGCCTGCCTTTGCGAGAAAGTATCGCATGTCGTGTAAAACTTGCCATGAGCCGTTTCCGCACCTGAAACCCTACGGCCTGGAGTTTGCCGCCAATGGGTATGTTATCAAAGACCAGGATACTCCCCGTTATTTCTCCGATACAGGGGATGATAAGCTTTCGCTGCTCAAGGAATTTCCCTTTGCCCTGCGAATGGAAGGTTTTATTTCCTACAACCAAACGAAAACAAAGATAGCCGATTTCTCCACCCCCTTCAATATCAAGCTGTTGTCCGGGGGGGCGTTGGCCAAAAATATCTCTTACTATTTTTATTTCTTTTTATCCGAAGGAGGGAAAATCGTCGGGCTTGAGGATGCGTTCTTGATGTTCACCAATTTATTCCGGACCAGTTTATCGTTAACTGTCGGGCAATTCCAGGTTTGCGATCCTATATTTAAGCGGGAGCTGCGGTTGACCTTTGAGGACTACCATATTTACGGCGCCAGGGGAGGTCTTTCGGGCATCGATCTGACGTATGACCGCGGCATTATGTTGAATTATAAGATTCACAAGGGGCCGGATTTGTTCTTCGATATATTGAACGGCAGCGGCATCGGTGAAGCCAATGTTTTTGAAAATTTCGATTCGGATAAGTATAAGAACGTATTCGGCAGGATTTCCCAGGATATCGGCAAGCATTTCAGGATTGGGGCGTGCGGTTATTACGGTAAAGAAGCGCCCGGCAGCGCAGTGAATACAATCCGGATGCTGGGCGGAGATGCAACTGTTCTTTTCCCAGGGATAGAGATCAATTTCCAGTACCTGGAGCGGAAGGACGACAACCCGTATTTTCATGCTTTCGGCCCGGTGGAGGTTAAGACCAGCGGGGGATTTGCCGAAGTGATTATAATGCCCAAGGGCAGCGACGGTGTGTGGTATGGCGTCGGGCTATTCAACTGGGTGAATTCCGATGAAGATGAACTGGATTATCGATCCGTGGGTGTGCATCTTGGGCATCTGCTGCGGCGCAATTTCCGGTTGACCGGGGAATTTAACTATATTTTCAAAGGTCCCGAAGGTAAGTATGCGCGGGCAATATTGGGGTTAGTGGCTGCTTTTTAGTATTTCTAAAAGCTTTTGGAAGTTCAGAAACCTTTTCTCGAAAAGGTTTCTGACCGCCGGAGGCAAAGACTTAATGCTTAAACCCCAGGATCATTTCTTTGCCGTGTTCCAGAAGGGGCAGCATTAGTTTGGTGCATAGGGTCACGGCTTTAACCGAACCCGGGAAATTGACGATAATGGTGTCGTTTTTTATCCCGGCGAAACACCTTGAGAAAACCGCGAATGGGGTTTCCTTGTATGATTCCAGCCGCAGCATTTCGCAGATACCGGGCAGATCCTTATCGCAAATGGTTTTGGTGACTTCCGGGGTTACATCACGCGGGGAAATGCCGGTGCCGCCGTTGGTAAAAATATAATCTTTGCCGATATTGTGTAGGATGGCTTTTTTGATCTGGACTTTATCGTCCGGGACAATGGTCAGCGTGACTTCCGCTTCGATATTGCTTTCATTGATAATTTCAACGATAGTGGGACCGGACAGGTCCTGGTAATCCCCCCGGAATGCCCTATCGGATATTGTAATAACCGCTATCTCCAACATGTATTTTACCTCCTTTTAAAACCCTGGCAAAGATACCCATCCTGGGCATGATGCAGTCGCCCACGGCATCGTAAATAGCACAGTGGGAATGGCATTCTTTGCCGATCTGGGTAATTTCCAGTTCCGCGTGATCTTTGCCCATGACGATTTTCCCGCCCACTTTCGATTGCGTCCAATCGATGCCGCGGGTGACGATATTTTCGCCGAAGTCGCCGTATTTGATTGCCAATTTACCGGCGGATTGAGTTTTCATCGTATCGACGGCTTCGCCGGCCAGGAAAGAAACCTGCCGGCGCCAATTACCGGCATGGCCGTCGCCGTCGATGCCGTAGTTTTCAACTAATTGAACCGTCTCCACCGGGTGTTTTTGAACGCCTTTTCGGTCCGATATGTTGACGGATTCAATTATAAATTCCATTATTCAAATTTCCTTTTTTGTTTTTTCATCCAGTTTAATACTTGTGATGATCATGGATTTATCCACGGCCTTGCACATGTCGTAGATAGTCAGCGCGGCAATGGAAACAGCGGTTAATGCTTCCATTTCAATGCCGGTTTTGGCGTCGCAAGCCGCTTTTGATTTGATAATAATCCGGTCCGCTTCGATTTCGAAAGAGACGTCGATTTTATTAATGGGGATGTTATGGCAGAGGGGGATAAGGTCAAAGGTTTTTTTCGCGCCGCTGATGGCGGCGATACGGGCGGTAGAAAGCACATCGCCTTTTTTTACCCGGTTATTTTTTACCAGTTGGATGGTATCATTGTGCATGAGCACGGCGCCTGAGGCCGAAGCTTCACGGTGCGCAATTTTTTTAGCGCCGATATCCACCATGTGGGCTTCACCCGCTGCATTAACATGTGTTAATGGCATTTTTTCTCCATTATCTTTTTTATACTTTGCTTAAGTCTAATTATAGCACTAACTTGAGAAATTGTAAAACCACAAGATAAAAATCACAAATTACAAACCACAAATTACAAACAAATTCCAAATTCAAAAGCTCAAAATTCAAAACAAAAACAAGCCCGCGAAACACGCGAAAGGTTTTTTGTTTGTGGTTTGTTGCTTGTTATTTGTAATTTCCCGGCAAGCCGCCCGGGGCCCGGGGCGCTGGGTTTCAGAATCGCCCGCGGCAGAGTATTTGCTGGGGTTTGAGAAGTGTTTTCAGCATATTGTAATGGGTGCTGACCGGGGGAAGGGTATAGGGGACCGGACGGTTTTTATCGAAAGTAACCCGGATAGTGCCCGCGCATAATGTTCCCTGCTGACTGCCTAATTTGAATATTCGTTTCTCCTCGCGGTTCCCCAGTTGTTCTTCATAAAACCGGTGGATTTTCTCTTTTATATTATTATCCGGGCAGCATTGGCCCGTCATCTGGGTGCAAAGGAGATGCGGTTTGGTTTGATGGGTAACGATGGTTTCAATGACTTCCCGCAGGGGATGACCATGTTTATTGCTGCTGCCCACTGAAATAAGGGCAAAATTGGGATCAACGCTTTCAAGGATTTTCCGGGTATATTCCTTTTGGATTTCTTTGCCGGGTAATTGGGTAATCTTTCCGCCGTGGTGGGGGACTTTGAATACGTCGGACTTTAAGTCTTCCCCGTTGTCTACTTTTTCCCATCCCGCATAAGGCAAATCCCCGGTATAGAGTATTTTTTGATTGGCAAAGATAATATACAGGAGGACTGAGGCGAGGTTGTAGTTTTCTTTTGTAAAGGCTTCCTTCTGCTGCATGCGTTTGGGATAGATGATCCTGCCTTCGATTCCCAGTTTGCTTAATATTTCTTTAAAAACGTCGGATGAACAGTTATCGGCAATACTGTATTCGTGTAAAAGGTTGTACTGCCCCGCCAGTTGTTCGAAATCATCCAGTATGCCGGAGAGGGTTTTGCATTTTATACTTTTGCCGAAACCCTGGTCGCTGAAGAAGATATAACCGGGTTTGATTGCCTCGCCCCTGGTTTTCTTAAGGCATTCAAGAAGGATGCCATTCAGGCCCCTCATATGGTCAAGGTCGAAATGTGATATGAGTATGAGGGGGAGGTGTTTGATTTCCAGGTGGTTATGCAGTAGTTCGTTGATTAGGTCGCTGTCGCCGGGATCGATGACGATGGCTGCTTTGCGGGTGGGAAAATGGATGACATGCGAATCACCCTGACCCACATTGAGGGTATAGAAATGAATTTTTTCTTCCGCTGCTAATTCTTCTGCATTGGTCATGCGTATTCGTCTTCCTTTTCCCAGTGGGTTGAGACTTTATCATATGTATCTTTGCCGAATAAAGAGATAAATATTTCGTCAAAGGTCCTTTTACTAAATTTGAGAGGTTCGATTTCGTAGACAATACCGGGGTACTCCGGGTCGATTTTGGCGAAAAAATGCTGCCCTACCAAAGGATTCTCTTCGGGGAAATCTTGCCTGGGGATTTCGCGTTTTTGGGCTTCCTGGCCGGACCTTTCAATGGTCACCAGCAGGGTATCTTCTTTTATTTCCAATATCTCGCCGGAAATGCGCCAGGGCAGGGGCGCGGGTTTTTCCAGCTCGTCCACGTATTCATCCAGGCGGTCCATGAGGGCAACGGGCATTTTTAGGTCTTCTTCTACATATGTTTTAAGCGCGGCAAAGGCGTTTTCTTCATTCAATATAATGTTGTTTAAGATATTTTTTAGTTTTTCCATCAGCGCGGTCAGTTTTCCCAGGGCCCGGGTTTCTTCATCCGGGTTTAATTGCTGCCAGGGGAAATGCGGGGGCATGTTTTCCCAGGCGACGCTGAACCGGTCGATGATATCGGCGATGGCTTTTTCGTTGATGGGTTCGACGCCCGGCGGGAGGGTTTCTTGTTGGGGGGTTCGTTCTTTTAGAAATGCGAGGAATTGTTCTTTTCCTTTGGCGGTCAGGAGGTTGACGGAACCGCGGGTCATAAAGGGCAGCCATTCTTTTTGGTGGGACTTGAACCAGTGAGGGATTCTCTGGCGGAAGTCGGCGGCAATATTGCCCCAGCCGTGGGCTTCCAGGGCCTGGGAGAGGAAAGCCGCGCATACGGGGTTCTGGGGATAAAGGAGCATTTGGTTATCGTAATAGGCGATTAAATCAAAGGGATTTGCTTCTTTCGTAAATTTGGTAACCCATTCCTCTTGCCAATGGGTCCCCTGTTGAACGACCGGTTTTAGCGGTTCATGGGCCGCTTTTTGGATGAGATTGTAGAGGTCGTCGATGGTATCATAGAGGCGGCGGTATTCTCTTTCAAAGGAGGGAATCCAGCCCAGGTCGGCGGTGGAATTGAGTTCGCCTTTTAAATAGTAAAGGGTATACAGCATGCCGAACCCGGCCCATTTTTGGGAACCGGCCCAGCTTAATTTCTTATCATTATAGGTAATCAGCCATGCTTTTTCCTGGGGTATAAAGGAAAAGGCGGTTGGGATTTTGATGCCGGGTGGGGGTGATACTTGTAAGCTTGGGGTTGTCCCTGTTCCGACCGACATCGATGTACTTACCGGCGCCGGTTCCTTAATTTCCCGTTGTAGTTCAGGTTCTTTTTCCTTTTCTTTCGGTTTTCCAGGTTCAGCGGTGGGGCTTTCCATGGGAGAAAGGATTTTAACTTTTTTCAACAACTCCTGTTCTTTTTCTGTCTCACCCCACTTTGCGCGGGCATTGGCGTAACATTTTAAAGTAATTTCATTAATGGGATCGAGGGACAGGGCTTTTTCAAAAAATTCGATTGCTTTATCTTTCTCCCCCCATTGCACACAGGCATTGGCATAGCTGCTTAAAGCTTGAATATGATCAGGGGCTATTCTCAGGTCTTTTTCAAACAACTCGATTGCTTTATCTTTCTCCCCCCATTGCACACAGGCATTGGCATAGCTGTTTAAGACCTGGATATTATCGGGTTGGAGTTTCCGGGCCTCTTCAAACAACTGTTTTGCTTTATCTTTCTCCCCCCATTGCACACAGGCTTCGGCATAACTGTTTAACACCTGGATATATTCTTTATCAAGGGAGAGACACTCTTCAAAGAAGAATTGGGTTAGATATTTCCAATGTATTTTATAAAACAACCGCCCGGCCAGGAATAAATTTTGAAGGTCATTTTTTTTCGAATGGATAATACGATTTAATGTGTCCCCGGCTTCTTTTTCATGCCCCCCCCAATGAAGATAAAATTCCGCCTGCGCATGTAACCCTGTGATATTTAAATAATTCCCTTTCTCTTCCATTTGGCGGGCTCTTTTAAACAGGGTCTCGGCAGCCTCAAAATTCTTCAACCGTTTATATGTAAAAATAGCAAAGCGTCCGTACTTATCCGCACGGGGCTTAAGATCAAGCGATTGCTCATAATGGCGTTTGATTTCATCCTCTTTCGAATTAGGATAAAGGATTTCCATGGCCTGGCCGCAAACAAAATAACTCTTATCAAGCTCGATATTGGCATCGATACATTTCAGACATAAATTCACGGCGCGTCCGGCCAGGTCCTGCCTGTCCGCCGGGGCTATCTTCGGCTGTTTAGCCAGCCTGAACAAGTATTCCGCTTTCGCCAGTAAACCTTTAAGATTTATCACCGGCGCGTCCGCCCACTCTTCCCATTGCCCGGTGCCTTCGACAAGGGAATTCCCGGACGAATAATAATCCATTGCCCGCGTAATATCGCCCCGGCTAATATCCCCCATGCGCCGGAACGCCCGGATTTCCCGGCCGGTTGCCTTTTCAACCATCTTATCCGGCTTATCTTCCTTTTTGTGACCACCCCCGCCGAAACGGTAAACCAACTCGATGGTGTTCGCATTTTTATTGGGGATTACCAGGCCTTCAGCCGTCAATTCCGCCAACGCATCATTCATACCGCCGGAAGTGCAAATCACATTTCGCGGTACGGGCTTGCCGATCCATTCCAGGGTCTTTAAAATCACCTGCTTTTGGCTGCCGATAGTTTCAAAAAAGAACCGGTAAACCTGGCTTTCTTTAGCCCAGGGCTTTGTTTCTTCCAATTGCCGGATATTCTCTTCAAGTTTCGCGTTGTCCTTTTCACTGCCGGCCCATAAAGCAAGAAGACGCAGCAGCCGGAGGTTGTGGCCCCCTATCTTAAACAACCGGTTCGCCCGCGCCTGGGACCCCTGGTCCCCGGGAACGGCCTTTAACCATTCAAGAAACAACTTTTTGCGCACCGCATCGCCCAATGGCCATAAAAATATTTTTTGCCCGCTTCTCTTTATTGCATCGGCAAAAGAGGTTTTCAAGCGTTTGAAAGAATCCTTTTCCTGTTCTTTCACCCTTAAATCAGCCGTAAAAACCAGCCTGGATTTCCCCAATCCCCCGCCTTCGGAAATCCAGCGGGAGAGAAGTTCCCGAAGTTCTTTATCCTCAAAGGGCTGCCAGCCCTGGTTCAAGAAAGGTTCGAGACTGTCGAACACCACCAGCGCCCCCAGGGTCCGGAGCCGATCTTCCACTTCCTTTTCCAGTTTAGGGATATATTCTTTCAGGTTTGCCTCTTCCAATACTTTTGGCGAGCGCAGCAGCCCCATTTGCAAGGCCATCCCGAGAATTACTTCCGCCCTGGTGATAAACCGCGTCTCGGCATGAATCCATATGACTTTTTTTTGGTCTTTGGATTTATTATCCGCCATTTTTGCCAGCAGCGCGCTTTTACCCACGCCCGGCATACCGTCCACCTGGACAAAGGAAAACCGGTCCACCGCGTTACCCAGGTTGATCAATTCCTGGTCCCGGCCGGTAAACCCCGGGACCCGGGGCCAGCGGCGGTACTCTTTAAATAACCGCGCCAACCGTTCCCGGTAATACTCCTGGAATCCCGGTAAATCCAGGTAATCTTCCCAGGTCTTTGCCAGGGAAACGATATTATGACGCTTGATAATTGCTTCTCCCAGGGGCTCATTCTTCAACACATACGCCTGGAAACCGGGGTTATTCTTCTTGCATTCAACCAATAATTCATCCAGCGCCAGGGAATTATACTCCCTGTCCACGGAAGCAATTAGCAATTGTTTTGGGTAATCTTCATTATAGGTGGGGGTGGTTTCTCTCACCATCATTCGCCGACGTTCCGGGAGATATTCGATATTATCCGGTTCTTTTTCCGGCAGTTGAACAATCCTCGGCCCGGCTTGTTTATTTACCAGGGTATTGGCCTTTTTGATAATCCCACCATCGCCGTGGGTATAAATGTATTTGAAAGGAAGACAAACCGCCATTTGATGGGTTAACCCCGGTTCCAGTTTTCCTGCCTCAAGGGCTGCTAAAAATGCGCGTGACGGTTCCTGTTTCCTGGAAAGAGCACGATACCCCGCGTCTTCGAGCGTGGCGCCGCCAAGGAAAAGTGAATCCGCTGTTACTGTGCCTGTCACATGCATGCCTTGATTTTACAATAAAAAGGAGTTAAAAGCAAATTAGCCACGGACGATACGAAAGGTTAAAAAAACAAAAACAGGCCCGCGAAACACGCAAAACACGCGAAAGGTTTTTTGTTTGTGGTTTGTTGCTTGTTATTTGTAATTTCCCGGCAAGCCGCCCCGGCTTGGCGGGTTCATCCCCCTATTTGCCAGTTTTGCCTACTGGAATTACAGGTCCCGGTCTCGGGTTTCGACTCGATGGCTTTAATTAAACTCTCCCTTAAATGATTGAAATCCAACGGGATTTCCAGGTCTGAAAATAAACAGGGCTTTAATTTCCCGTCGGCTGTTAAACGGATACGATTGCAGGAACAACACTTCAACGGCCTTTCGGCAATATAATTACGGTCGATACTTTTAATATTATCGAGAGAATAATGATTGATGCGCTGCAAAATGAAACCTTTCTCCAGGCAAAATCGCTTCATGGCCGTTACGTCGTCGTCATTCACCCCGGGTATCAATACCATGTTGATCTTATTGCGTTTAAAACCGGCCGCAATCACCGCGGCGATCCCTTTTAAAACATGGGTTATATCGCCGCAGCGGGTAATTTGTTTATATTTCTCCGGGTCCAGCGTGTCCAGGGAAATATTGACCCGGTCGATCCCGGCCTCTTTTAACGGCCCGGCCATGGCCTCTAACAGGACGCCATTGGTGGTGAGAGTTAACTCTTTAAGACCCGGGAGTTTTTTTAATTGTTCCACCAGGGACAAAAAGTTTTTTCTTACCAGTGGTTCGCCGCCGGTTAGGCGGATTTTTTTGATTCCCAGCGCAATCGCTTCACCGGCCACCGCAGCGATTTTTTCATAGGAAAGAATATCGGCATGACCCTTCGGGGCCACGCCCCCTTCCGGCATGCAGTAAATGCATCTCAGGTTGCAGCGGTCCGTAACTGAAATCCTTAAGTAATCGATCCGGCGATTATATCTGTCGAACATACACAACACTTCCTTCGGTTATTTCATGCACACCCATGGGGACCGTTAATAATGCGTTTGCCTGGGGTAGGGCGGCCAGGTGGGCGGAGCCGTGATATTCCACCGGTTCCACAAACCCTTCATTATCATATTTTACCGGGACAAAAAAGGACCGTTCGGCCCGTTTCCTGCGGAACGCTTTTTTCATGACGCCTTTTAGGAAAAGGGGGGTGTATTCACAGCCCATGAGCCGGTACAACGATTTCTTGACCAGCACTTCGAAAATAATATAAGTGGATACCGGGTTGCCCGGCAGCCCGAAAACCAGGACGCCGTTCCATGTACCGAAAACCGTCGGTTTTCCCGGCTGGACGGCGATTTCCTCGAAATGCAAGCGAACGCCCAGGTCTTTTAGTATCCCCGGCACAAAGTCATAATCGCCTACGGAGACCCCGCCGGAGATCACTACCATTTGCGTTTGTTTCAAAAGCCCCGCGATTTTTTCTTTGATGGATTCTTTGTCATCGCTAACAATCCCGGCAGCGATGATCTCGGCGCCGGTCCGGGTTGCCTGGGCAGCGATGGAATAGGCGTTGCTGTTGTATATCTGGCCTTTGGCCAGCGGTTGTCCCGGGGCCACGATCTCGGAGCCGGAGGTTATGATTCCCACCCGGGGTTTCTTATAAACCCGGACGGTATCCAGTCCCATGGAAGCGATCACGCCGACTTCGGACGGACGGATCAAGCAGCCCGCTTTCAAAACCACGTCGCCGGGTTTGACGTCCTCGCCCAGGTAACAGATATTTATGTTTTTATCCTCGCCGGTGAGGAACATGAACCCGTCTTTTTCTTCGGCGACTTCCCGTTTGATGACTTTGTCGGCGCCCGGGGGCAGCATGGCGCCGGTCATGATTTTGGCGCATTGTCCTTTAGCGATGGTTTTGCGTGGGACGTCCCCGGCGGCGATGATTTCCATGATTTCGAATTTATTGGAATCGTCGTCTGTTGCGACGGCATAGCCATCCATGGCGGATTTGTCAAAAGGGGGCATGCTGATGGTGGAAACGACGTCTTGCCCCAATACCCGGCCCAAAGAGTCCATTAACGGGACTTCTTCCATAGGCAAGGCGCCTGGCCGGGGGTTTATTTCATTAATTATTTTTTCAGCTTCTTCAATAGGTATCATTGTTCCTCAGGTAACGGAGAACAATATAATATCAAAAAAATCACCATCGGTCAATCGCTCTAAAACGCCTGGTAATATTTATAATCAAAAGCTTTTGGAAGTCCAGAAACCTTTACTCGAAAAGGTTTCTGGTGGTCGAAGACAAAATTCTTTTCTTTAGGCCTTGACAAGAACTCATTTACAAAATATATTATTACTTAACCATTTTAAGGAATTAAAAATGACTGAAAAATTTGACGCAGAAAAGAACTACCAGGAGACAAAACTGCAAATCGGCTATGTAAGCAGGAAAGAAGCTGATGTTGAAACATATACCCGGTTGGGCTTCAAATGTGGGCTCGAAATTCACCAGCAGTTGAAGACCCGGAAGAAATTGTTTTGCCGCTGTCCCGCGGGTATTTACCAGGGACCCGATGATCACAGCGCGGAAATCGTACGCCACATGCGGCCCACCCTCAGCGAACTGGGCGAATACGACGGCACCGCGTTGATGGAATTTAAAACTAAAAAAAATGTTATATACCGCATAAAAAATGAGACCGCCTGTACCTATGAAGTCGATGATACCCCACCTTTCGCGGTTAACCGCGATGCAATCGATATCGCTATCGAAATCGCTTTATTATTAAAAACCAATATCGTGGGCGAACTGCATATCACACGGAAACAATACCTGGACGGCAGTATCCCCACGGGGTTTCAACGAACCGGCATTATCGGCATCGAAGGGACAATTCCCCTGGCCGCTAAAAAAGTCAGGATCATTCAATTGAGCCTGGAGGAAGATTCCTGCCGCGAAGTTTCCGACATCGGCCACTGGCGCATCTACACCACGGACCGCCTGGGCATGCCCCTGGTGGAAACCGTCACCTACCCGGATATGTTAACCCCGGACGAAGCCGCCGAAGCAGGCCATTATATCCGTTTCCTGACCCGCAGCACCGGTAAAGTCAACACCGGCATCGGCGCCGCCAGGGAAGATGTAAACGTCAGTATCACCGGCGGTACGCGGGTAGAGATCAAGGGCGTGGCCCGCATCAGTTGGATACCGGGACTGACCCACATCGAAGGCTTCCGCCAGAAAGCCCTTCTGACCATTAAAGATATCCTCAACCGCCGCATTCCTGATCCATCGAAATGGAAAATCCACAGCATGGAACTCCCCACCGGTATTATTAACAAGGAAGCCCTGCCGCTGTCCCCGCTGCTGGTCGCCCCGGTGAACCTTGATAAATACAACGTTATGGCTGTTAACCTGCCGAAATTTAAAAGCATTCTTTCTTTCTTTACCCAACCCGGTAAGAGTTTCAGCGATGAACTCAGCGACCGGTTGAAAGTAATCGCCTGCATCGAGAAACCCAATATGACCCATTCGGAGGAACTGACCCCGTCGCTGCAGAGCATCATCGATTTCGAAGTTATCAGGGGCCTTTTGAAAGGCGGGGACGATGACGCCCAGGTGGTTTTCTGGGGACCCGCGGAAGATGTTAAAACCGCGTTGGAGACCATAGAAGAACGCTGTTTAATGGCCCTTGAAAGGGTTCCCAATGAAACGCGAAAAGCCTTAAAAGACGGTACGACTATTTTTGAGCGGGTACTGCCGGGGCCGGACCGCATGTACCCTGACACCGATTCCGCCCCCATCCCGGTTGAAGATGATATGATCGAAAGAATCCGCCGACAACTGCCGGCAGAGGTTTTTACCAACGTGAAACGCATGATGGATTGGAATATCCCACGCGATACTTTTCCCTACATCCTGAAGCGCAACCTGTTCCCCCTGCTGGAACGGATAATTAAAGACTTCAACCAGCCCCCCGGTTTTGTGGGCGTGTTGTTCGGGCATTATTTGAAGCATATCGAAGGACAACAGGGTGGAAAGAAGAAGCCCCCGTCCTCCTTCGATTATGAAAGAATATACCAACTGTTCGATTTTATGACCCGGAACAAACTGGAAAAGGAGATTCTTAAATCCATACTGCCGCAGGTTTATCGATATCCCGATGGGGATTTCGATGCCATATTGAAAACCATCGAATTCCGCAGGGCGACTGAAAAAGAAATTCTTGCCCATATCCGGGGCTTAAAAGAAAAGTTCAAAGAGATTGCGCCCGCGAAAGAGAAAACAGCTATGGCGCTGTGGGTAATGGGGCAGTTGAGACCCCTGGCATTGGGTAACATGGACCTGGCAAAACTGAGGAACCACATCGACGGAGACAACAATGAGTGATGAATATAAAGGATACAGGGGCAAAGGCCTGGAAGCGATGAAGAAGTTTAAAGTCCGGGTCTGGAGTGAGGCCCAGGTAAATACCACCCGCGGCGAGTTTAAAGGCATCATCCTTCCCCGGTCAGTGCATGACGATGAGGGGCACCTGGTGTTGAAACTGGCCACGGGCTATAATATCGGCGTGGCCGTCGATACTATTACCGATATGAAAGAGTATGGTTACAAAGAAGCGCACTATAAAATCCCGGAGAAGGAGTTTCCCACGTCCCCCAACAAGCCTTATGTGAAGCTGCTGGGAACCGGGGGCACCATTGCTTCGCGGTTGGATTACAGGACAGGGGCCGTGATCCCGGCTTTTTCCCCGGGCGAGCTTTACGGCGCCGTGCCTGAACTGGCGGATGTCTGTAATTTAACCACCGAGAAACTCTTCGGTGTGTTCAGTGAAAATATGGGGCCGGAACAGTATATCGGCCTGGCCAAAGCCATTGGCAAAGAGATCGAAAAAGGCATCGACGGCATTGTCATCGGGCATGGCACGGATACCATGCACCATACGGCGGCGGCGTTAACGTACATGGTGCAGAATTCACCCGTTCCCATCGTGATGGTGGGTTCCCAGCGTTCATCGGACCGGCCCTCTTCGGATGCGGCGTTAAACCTGATTCATTCCACCACCACGGCGGGGTACTCGGATATCGCGGAAGTAATGGTCTGCATGTTCGGCCCCACTTCCGACGAATACGGTCTTCTTCACCGGGGGACGCGGGTCAGGAAAATGCATTCCTCTTACCGGTCCACTTTCCGGACCATCGGCGATATTCCCCTGGCCACTGTTCAGCGGCCTTATAAGATCACGCCCTTGAAAAAAAATTACAACCACCGGCGCCATGATCGCAAAGTAGACATCTATCCGTATTTCGAGGAACGGGTGGCCATGCTTTATTATTATCCCAACATGCACCCGGACATGATCGATTCCCTGGTGGATAACGGGTACAAAGGGATCGTAATCGCCGGCACCGGGTTGGGGCATGTGAACAAGCCGCTCTACCCCGCCATCGAACGCGCCACCAAAGCGGGTGTGGCCCTCTATATGACGGTTCAGACCCTCTGGGGTTTTGTTCATATGTTTGTCTATGAAACCGGGCGAGACATGATGAGCAAGGGTGTGATTCCCGCGCAGAATATGCTGCCGGAAGTGGCTTACATCAAACTGGCCTGGGCCCTGGGACAGACCAAAGACCTGGAAAAAGTAAAAGAGATTATGTTGACGCCTATCTGCGACGATATCACGGAAGGGGAGCCCTACAACGGATATATTATTTTACAGGGCGGCATCCCTGAGGTAGAGGAATTTATCCGGAAATACCATAAATAAAAATCCGCCCTGCCCAAGAATGACACGAATTAACACGAAAAGAATTTCTAACCACAGTTACGCGACGAACACGGACAACTCACGGACTAAGACAAGAAAAAAATATGCCCACGTATGGGCGATTACGCAGATTTCACTGATTGTTTTTTCTGCTCTTCCGCTCTTCCTCGCTTCCGCTCTTCCTTTTTTTCTTCATCATTCATCATTCCGCCTGTTCCCACTGACACTAATTTGAATCTCCTGCAATGCTCCTACAAATAGGCTCCCACGGCATGGAGGGCGACGCGCGGCGACATGGGGGTTGACATTCTATTCGATTTTCATTAAAATAGTAAGAATGCGAATAAAGATTCCTCTGTATTGAAAAGGACTCTGGTTTTTTATGATCTTGAGAGGATAAACAATGAAAAAAGAAGTGACCATCCTTATTGCCGAAGACGATATGGGACATGCGGCGTTGATTCGCAAGAATATCATACGCGCTGGGATATCCAATACCATCCTCCATTTTAAAGACGGCCAGGAACTCCTGGACTTTTTCTATATAAAAGAAAATGCGCCGCACCGCATGGGAGAAGTATCCTACCTCCTGCTGCTGGATATCCGCATGCCCAAAGTGGATGGCGTCGAAGTGCTGCGAACGGTTAAAGCCGACCCGGAATTAAAAAAAATCCCCACCATTATTCTCACTACCACCGATGACCCACGGGAAGTGGAAAATTGCCACCACCTGGGATGCAGCAGCTACATCACCAAACCCGTGGATTATGAGAAATTCGTCGATGTGATAAAAAAATTGGGGCTTTTTCTTATGGTAGTGGAGGTGCCGGGTATTAACGGACATTCGAGAAATGAATGAACAACAAATAAATAATCAGGATTCCCCGCCCATTCTCGTGGTGGAAGACGATGAAGGATTACGCCACCTGATTCAAAATAAACTGGAAAGGAATAATTTTAAAGTGACCCAGGCGACTTCCGGGAAAAATGCCGTATCTCGCGCCATGAAAGATCCCAATCTCTTAATGTTACTGGATTTCAGACTCAGGGATATGACCGGCGGCGAAGTGATCGTTCACCTGAAAACCATGGGATATAATATTCCTTTCGTCATAATGACCGGCAACGGAGACGAGAAAATCGCCGTCGAAATGATGAAAATGGGTGCCAGGGACTACCTGGTAAAAGATAAAGGTTTCCTGGATGTCCTACCCCAGGTGATGGACCAGGTGATCAGCCGGTTAATGACCGAAAAAAAATTGGAGGAGATGGAAAAAAAACTCCGGGAAAGTGAGAACCGTTTCCGGATGCTGTTTAACAGCGGTACGGACGCTATTCTTGTCCATGAGATAGAAAACGGCCAACCGCGCAATTTCGTTGAAGCCAATGACATCTCCTGCCAACGGTTGGGGTATACCAGGGAAGAAATGTTCCGCATGACGCCGGAAAGCATCGAAGCCCCTGACGGCGACATCGATGTCCATGCCATCCGGCAGACATTGCTGACCCAGAAACATGTCCTGTATGAAATCCTTCATGTCACCAAAGCCGGGAAAAAAATTCCCGTGGAAATCAACTCGCACCTGATCGACCTGGATGGGAAACCGGCGGTACTCTCCATTTCCAGGGATATTACCGAACGGAAACACCTGGAAGAACAACTGCGCCAGGCCCATAAAATGGAAGCCATCGGCAAACTGGCCGGCGGCGTCGCCCATGATTTCAACAATCTCCTGACCGCCATCATGGGGTACTCGGAACTCATGCTGGTAAAAATGGACCCGGATAACCCCTTCCGGGACGGCGTCAAAGAAATAAAAAAAGCCGGCGAACGGGCGGCTTCATTGACCCAGCAGCTCCTGGCCTTCAGCCGGAAACAAATGCTCAAACCCAAGTTGCTGGACCTGAATCATGTGGTTATGGGTATTGAAAAAATGCTGAAACGTATCATCGGGGAAAATATCACATTGATTTGCGAACCGGAGCCCGATCTCTGGCAGGTCAGGGCAGACCCCGGCCAGGTGGAACAAATCATCTTAAACCTCGCCGTTAATTCCAGCGAGGCCATGCAAAAAAGCGGCGAACTCATCATCAAAACCGAAAATAAACTCATCGATGAACACTATTCCGCTCTTATACCGGATTCACGACCCGGGCCCTTTGTCTGCCTCACCATTACAGATACCGGTGAAGGCATGGATAAAGAAACCCTACAGCATATTTTCGAACCGTTTTTTACCACCAAAAAAGTGGGCACCGGCCTGGGATTATCCGTGGTTTACGGCATCATTAAGCAGCATAACGGCTGGGTCAATGTTTACAGCGAGCCGGTAAAAGGGACTACCTTTAATATTTACTTTCCCCTAGCCGTCAGCAGCGCAGGTGAAAATGTGGAAGAAAGGTTATCGTTGATGGATCTCCAGGGCAACCGGGAGAAAATACTCTTTATCGAAGATGAAGAAGGGGTGCGGAAAATAACCGCCAAAGCGCTCCGCGATTATGGCTATGACGTGGTAGACGCAGTGACGGCCCGGGAGGCGCTGGAGATATTTGAAAAAAATGAGGAAAATTTCTCAATGGTATTCAGCGATATCGTCCTGGCGGATAAGACGGGAATCGAACTGGTGGAGTCTATCCAGGCCATTAAACCCGGCATAAAGGTCTTACTCACCAGCGGCTATGCAGACAAAAAATCCCGCTGGTCCGACGTCAATGAGAAAGGATTCCCTTTCTTGCAGAAACCCTATTCATTGGCCGATTTGCTGAAAAGCGTCCGGGAAGTATTGAGGTAAAATGTGACATGAAAACCGCGGCGATTTTTATATTATTTATCATTACGTCCCTGCTGGGCGCGGCATTTCCCGAAAGTACTTTCGATGAATATGCAGTAAAGGCCGCTTTCCTGGAACTGGTTTCCAATTACATCGAATGGCCGCCGGGGCAAGACATGAAAGATAAATCCAGGCCCTTTGTTATTACCGTTATCGGCGAAAATCCATTCGTCATTACCAGGAAAGTTAAAAATACCACCGGGGACTGGTTGACCACTCTTTATGAAAGTCAAAAAATAAAAGATAGGAAAGTGGAAATCCGCTATATTTCAAAGATCGAAGATATCCCGGGCTGTCACATCCTGTTCATCTCACGCTCAATGAAAAAGAACCTCCCGGAAATCGTCGAAGCGGCCCAACAAAAACCGATTCTAACCGTCGCCGATACGGAAGGGTTTGCCAAAAAGGGAATCCATATTAATCTATATATCGAAAATAACAAAACCAGGTATGAAATCAATCAAACCGGCTTGAAGTCATCCCCTTTAATCGTCAGCTATAAGTTGTTTGAATGGGGCAAACCGGTAAATACGGTTAAAGAATGAGAATGAATAAACCGGGTTCCCTAAATATAAGTGGGGGAGCGAAGTATGGCCCAGGGAGTAGATGCCGATGAAATTTTTTCAAAACCTTTCAATTAAAAACAAATTAGTCGTCATCGTGTTGACGGTCACATTATCGGTTATAGGTCTCGGGTTTACCGTTATGGTTGCCATGAATATAAAGACCTTTGAAAATGATCTCATCAACTCCACCAAAACCACCGGGGATTTCCTGGCAGACGCCTGCAGCATGCCGCTTTCTTTTGGGCAGGGATATGAGAGAGAAGTAACCGATGAAATGGATAAATTGAATATCCAGGCAACCATAGAAAACGGCGTTATCTATAATAATGCCGGGGTGGAATTCGCTCGGTATGAAAGGGCGGGTAGTCCCCGCCTTGCACCCCCTAAGCTGCATAAAGAGGGGTATAAGGAACTTAAAGGAAATTATCTCCATCTCTGGCGGCCCATTTTTTCAAAGAATGAACTGGTGGGCACGCTTTACATAAGGGCCTCCAGGACCATCCTGAATGAGAAGATTAACCGTTACCTGAAAACCATGTCGATATCGCTGCTTGTTTTAATCTTTCTCGCTTATATACTGGCGGTGCGCGCCCAGGGGGTGATTTCGGAACCCATTCTAAACCTGGCCAGGGTAACCGGAGATATTAAAGAGAAGGGCGATTATTCCGTCCGCGTCCGGAAAACGGGTGAAGATGAGATCGGCGTCCTTTATACAGGATTTAACAACATGCTGGAGCAGATCCATCTGCGGGAGAAACAGAGAGACGAAGCCGAGGCCGAACAGCATCGATTAATGGCCGAATTGGCGGATAAAAACAAAGAACTGGAACAGGTAGTATATGTCACCTCCCATGATCTGCGTTCCCCCCTGGTGAATATCCAGGGATTCAGCAAAGAACTGGCTTACTCCGTCGATGAACTTTCCGCCTTACTGCAAACGCAAACCGAAGAGACGCCGGCGCGGGTCAAAGAAAAGCTCGCCTTAATCATTGAAGCCGATATTCCCGATTCGTTGAAATTTATTCTTTCCAGCACCGCCAAAATGGATTCGCTGCTGGCGGGACTTCTCAAACTGTCGCGGGTAGGCCATGCCGCCGTCTCCTTCGCCAATATCGACATGAACGAACTCATTTGCGAAATCCATAATGCCTTTGAATTCCATTTGAAAGAAGCGGGTGTGGTTTTTAAAGTGGGGGACCTCCCCCCGTGCTTCGGCAATGATGTGGAATTGAACCAGGTGTTCTCAAATCTCCTGGGTAATGCACTGAAATATCTTGATCGGGAGCGGCCCGGGAAAATCAGTATTACCGGTCTCCGGAAAGGGGATATCATTCTTTACTGCGTCGAAGACAACGGCATCGGTATTGCCCCGGAACACCAGAAAAAAGTTTTTGAAATTTTCCACCGCCTCCACCCGGAGGATACCCAGGGCGAAGGATTGGGGTTGGCGATTGTCAATAAGATCGTCTCCAGGCACAACGGTAAAGTCTGGGTCGAATCCGAACCCGCCAAAGGCAGCCGGTTCTATGTCTCCCTGCCGGCGGCAAAGGGACCTGAACCCGGCAGCGACGGTACTAACGATTCCCCTCCTGGTGGCCCGGACCGATGACGATTTTCGCCAGGCGATCCGGTTTCAAGACCTCTTGTATATAGGCATTGAAGTCCCCGGGGGTTACCGTATCGATGGCGGAGAAAAAATCCTCTAAAAATTCGAACCCCGGACCGATTTGTTCAAAAAGCCCCAGGTAAAAGGTTCGCGTTTCCTTGGTTTCATTACTTCTTAAAAAATGGGCCCGGGTACGGATTTTTGCGGCGTAAAATTCTTCTTCGCTAACGCCGTTTTGATAAAGATCCGCCAGGACTTTTTTTAACGCCCCGGACGCTTTTTCTTTCCTGGAATTGTCGGTTTTTAAATACACCCATAAAATCCCGGCGTCTTTCATCTGGATTACTTTTGCTTTCAGGCTGTAGGCCAGGTTCAATTCCGCCCTCAGGGGCCAGATTTTCGAGCCGATGCCCTCTCCCAATAAATTCTCCAACATCGAGGCGCAGACAAAATGATGGGGGCCCATTCCCGGCAGCAGCGCGCCCAGGGAAACCAGGGCCTGGGTGTTTTCCTTTTTAAAAAAGCACTCTTTTTTTTCGTTGTTCTCGCTTTTCACTTCCCCGGCGCCGGTTCCGTCCCCATCCCCTTGCGCCGGCGCCGGCGTCTCTTGTCCCGCCGGCAGCAGCCGGGAATACTTTTTTATGACCGGTTCCACCGCTGCCTTGCTTAAATCCGATGAGACTACGATGACCATATGGGCACGGTTGAAAAATGTTTTATAAAAGGTGACGATATCTTTTTTGTTAATCGCCTTGAGGGAGTCCTGGACCCCCGCCGCCGCCGCCGTTCCGAATATCGACCCCCCGTAACCGCTGTTCCCGAAAAAAATATTGAAATATTCCCGTTCCATGGACAGCCCGGTGTTGTCTTCTTCATTTTTTTGTTGATGTTCCATGGCTTTTTTAATGTAAGAAATTCGCAGCGAGGAGAAAAGCGGGTCTTTCAGTACCCCGATCAATATTTTAATCGTCTCTTCCAGGTTTTCCGATAGGCAGGTCACGGTAATCATCGAGTAGTCCCCATCCACGTCGGTGGCAATGGAAGACCCCAGCGTCATTAATTTTATCACATCGGTGGAAACCGGTATCTCCACGGAGAGGCGGGTGGTAAGAAAGGCCAGGCCTTTCCGGTCCGGCGGTTCCGCCTTTTTCCCGCCGGCGATAAAGACCCTGAGCACGGTAAGCCCGGAGGATGTATCCCGGTGAAAAATAAAAGAAAAGGGGGGCCCGTTATTCTTATCCTCTACCCGGATTCTTTCCGGCCTGTTTTTCCAGGTTTTCCCCGTCGCCGTCGCCTGCGCGGATGCGGTGTCCGCTTTATCTTGCGAAAATAGCGGCCGCCCCGGCAAAAAACTTAATAAAAGAAGAACAACGCTTATCCGCATTAATCCATGTAACCCGCGGCTGCTCATTTTTATTCCTTATTTATCCTTATTATTCCCGGGAACGATGGCAATCATCACGTATTTCCGGCCGCTGAAATAATTTGCGGCGACGTCTTGAATATCCGAAGACTGAATGGTTTTTAATTGTTGGCTGTAATCCTGTTGATTTTGATCTTGATCTTGTTTTTCTTGTTGGGCGGGACGATTATTATCATACGTTAACATGTACCTGGCATAGGAAACCGCCAGGTTTAATTCCCGTTCGAGGTACTGCCGGTAGACCAGTTGCATCCAGGCTTTGGCTGTTTCCAGGTAATCCGTGATGTCGGGGTCTAAACGGTACTGGTAATCCTTTTTCGAGAACCTGTAGGATTTTAGTTCTTTTAGAAAAATTAACAGTTGGCTTTTGGCAAGGGGGATTTTTTTCGCCTCCAGGGTCAGGTGGACCAGGACGGCGCCCCCGTAATTCAAAGGGATATACTGGATATCCAGGTAATCCACCGGGCGTCCCCGGCTCTTGAAGGCGTTGTACAATAGGGGATTCACTCCTTTGCCCAGGATGCGGGTCAATACGTCCATGGGTAATTTGTCCGCCCGGTTGAGGCCCGGCGCGCTAAACCCCATGAAAAGATGGGCCTGCGTGATATCCAATTCCCTCCAGGTTTCAACGCTTTTGGCAAGGGCCGGGACCAATGGAAAAACCGGCTGGGATAGAGGAATAGGTGTACCGGCGGGCCCTTTAACGCTCCCAAAATCCTGCCTGATCCTTTCCTCCACGGTTTCGATTTTAAAATCCCCCACTACGGAGAGCGCGCAGTTGACAGGGATAAAATATTTTTGATAAAACCGTTCCAGGGATTCCAGCGTAACATTTTCAATGGAAGTGCTCTCCCCGCCCACGGGTTTTTCATAAGGATGGCTTTTGAAAAGTTCCCGGAGGGCAAGCTGCATGCCCAGCGCCCCCGGTTCATCCATTTGTTGGGAGAGTTCTTCCAGGATCACTTTTTTTTCTTTTTCCAATTCCCCCTGGGTCAACGCCAGGTTGAACAGCTTTTCCCGGAGGAGATTAATCGCTGTGGGGGTGTATTCGGGGGGAACCGATATTTCAACGGTCATCAGGTCGTGCCCGGTATGGGCGTTGAAATAGATGCCGTTTTCCCGGATCTTTTCCGTCAACTCGGCGGCGGGGGCGGAGTGGGACCCCGCAAAAAGAACCAGGTGCTCCAACAGGTGAACCAGGCCGCTGAATTCTTTTTCCTCATCTTTGGAACCCACGTTCACGGCGGCGGCAATATTCACCAGTGGTATTTTGTCATTCTCTTCCAAAAATACCCGCAGCCCGTTTTCCAGTACGAAGTATTTGTTTTTAACCGCTTCCCCGGCCTGTGTACGAAACGAACATACAAATACCGATATGAAAATAGCCGCGAAGAACGCGAAGGACCGCGAAGAAAAAGAGAAAAAAACCTTGGTGTCTTGGTGTCTTGGTGGCAAAGTTTTCATGGTCTTCGGGTGTAGGCGCGCAGTTCCGCCCTCATGACAAACTACCCGGGCAAAAACAATAAGCTTATTGATTTTTTTCGCTGTCATTCACGTTATCCAAACATAAAAATAGCGTTCAATATTGATAGGAATAAAGACGGAGTCCACACTCTTTACAGTATTCGACGATCTCAAGGATATACTTTTGCATTTCCGGGGTTGTTTCATCCACTGCCGCCGGTTTTATGCTTAAACTTACCACCAGTTCTTCATCATCGATGCGTTCTTTTGCGGCGATTTCCTTTAACTGTTTTTTGATCGATTCCACTTCCTCCTCTTTCACCGGGCCTTCAAGTGTTACTAAAATCAATTGTCCTATCTTTTCAACCAGGTACATGTTACCAACCGCCCACAAAAAATAATACCTGTAAAAATACCACTTTTTGCTTTTTTTTTCAATGCCCAAAATAAGATAATTAAAAAAAAGTATTGACTTCATCTTTACCATCTGATATATCAGATGGTGTAAAAATATAATAAAATGCATTAATGAGACCATAAAAACATGCGCGAAGGAGTCGTTTTTAATATCCAACGTTTCGCCCTCCACGACGGCCCCGGCATCCGCACCACGGTGTTTCTAAAAGGATGCCCTTTGAGGTGCAAGTGGTGTCATAACCCGGAGGGCCTTAACCCGGGGATTTCCGCCGGCGTCGGCGAAACAAAGACCGCCGAGCAAGTGCTGAGGGAAATCGAAAAAGAGACTATCTTTTATGACGAATCCGGCGGCGGCGTTACTTTCTCCGGCGGCGAGCCCCTGATGCAGCCGGAATTCCTCGGGGCGCTAATGGATGGATGCAGGGAAAAAGATATCCATATTACCCTGGACACCACCGGCTGCGTATCCCCCCGGGTATTCGCGTCGTTGGCGGATAAGGCGGACCTTTTTCTTTATGACCTGAAAATAATCGATGATGCCGGGCACAAAAAGTTCACCGGCGCTTCTAACAAATTCGCCCTGAAAAACCTGGAAACTCTGTCAAAAAAAGGAAAACGTGTAATCATCCGTTTCCCCATGATACCGGGTATCACCGATACCACCGAAAATGTAACGGCGGTGGCCGCTTTTGCGTCCTCGCTCAAGGGTATCCGTGATATCGATGTCCTGCCGTACCACGAAATCGCGCAGCACAAATACCGGCGCTTGAAAATGGAAAATAAAATGGAGGGTGTGACGCCCCCGCCCCCTGAACGCACTAAAGAAGTCGAAAATATATTTGAATCATATGGATTAAATGTCAAAAAATGAATGAACGAATCAGACAACTGAGGCAGCAGAGTTTAGACGCCGTCAATCGGATTTCCCCGGAACGGGCCCGCTTGATCACGGAATTTTATAAGGGCCGCCGGGCGCAGGAAGTATCCATACCGGTTCAACGCGCCCTGGCGTTTCAATATGTGCTGGAAAATAAGAAAATCTGTATCCAACCGGGCGAATTGATCGTGGGCGAACGCGGCCCGGAACCGAAAGCCGTACCCACTTACCCGGAAATTTGCGTCCACTCGCCGGAAGACCTGGATATTCTCCATTCCCGGGAAAAGGTTTCTTTTAAGGTAGATGATGAAACCGGGAGATTGTATCATGAGGAATTATTTCCTTACTGGAAAGGGAGAACCATCCGGGATAGGATATTTGAGCAAATGGATGATGATTGGAAATCCGCCTATGAAGCCGGGGTATTTACCGAGTTCATGGAACAACGGCCCCCCGGGCATACGGTACTGGACGACAAAATCTATAGAAAAGGGTTCCTGGATTTGCAAGAGGATATCCACGCCGCGCTGGGCGCGCTGGATTTTTTCAATGATCCCCGGGCCCTTGATAAAAGAGAAGAGTTAACGGCCATGGCCATCGCCGCGGATGCAGCCATCGCCTTTGCCCTTCGCCACGGCCGGGAATTGGAACAACTGGCCCTGTTGGAGCCGGACCCCCCGCGCAAACAGGAACTGGAAAAAATGGCGGAGATTTGTCGATGGGTCCCGGCGCATGCGCCCCGCACCTTTCATGAAGCCCTTCAATACTACTGGTTCGTTCACGTGGGGGTGATTACCGAGTTAAACCCCTGGGATTCTTTCAATCCCGGCAGGCTGGACCAACATCTCTATCCTTTTTACCGGCGTGAACTGGAACAGGGGACATTGACGGTGGAGCAGGCCAGGGAACTGCTGCAGGCCTTCTGGGTGAAATTCAACAATCACCCGGCCCCCCCCAAAACCGGGGTCACGGCCAAAGAGAGCAATACCTACACGGATTTTTGTCTCATCAATGTGGGCGGCGTGAACCGCGACGGCGGCGATGCGGTGAATGAGTTGTCATACCTCATCCTGGATGTGATCGAGGAGATGCGCTTGCTCCAGCCGGGGTCCATGGTGCAGGTGAGTAAGAAAAACCCGGACCGTTTCCTGAAACGGGCGTTAAAGATTATCCGCACGGGTTTTGGTCAGCCTTCCGTATTTAACACGGATGCGATTATCCAGGAACTAATGCGCCAGGGGAAAACCATTGAAGACGCCAGGAACGGCGGCGCCAGCGGCTGCGTGGAAAGCGGCGCCTTCGGCGCTGAAGCGAATATCCTCTCGGGTTATTTTAACCTGGTTAAAATTCTTGAAATCACTCTCCATAACGGCGCAGACCCACAGACCGGCAAGAAAATCGGCCTTAAAACAGGCAGCCCGGGGGACTTTAATACGTTCGCGGAACTATTGAACGCTTTCAAAAAACAGTTGCAGCACTTCATCGATATCAAAATCAAAGGGAACAATATCATTGCCCGGGTTTATGCGAGGTACATGCCAGCCCCTTTTTTGTCCCTGCTGATCGATGACTGCATTCAAAAAGGGAAAGATTACAACAACGGCGGCGCGCGGTACAATACCAGTTATATCCAGGGCGTGGGCATCGGCAGCCTGACCGATTCGCTGACCGCCATCAAATACCATGTCTTCGACCGCCGGAATATGTCTTTGCCGGGACTGGTTAAGATGCTGGACGCCGATTTTAATGGTTTTGAAGCGGAACGGAAGATGCTGGCGGAGGATACCCCTAAATACGGTAATGATGACGATTATCCCGATGATATTATGAAAGCGGTTTTCGAATATTTTTATGAAGCCGTGGACGGCCGCCCGGCGGCAAATGGCGGGGTGCACCGCATCAATATGCTGCCCACCACCTGTCATGTCTATTTCGGCAGCGTGATCGGCGCGCTGCCCGATGGGCGCAGGGCTTTCCAGCCGCTGTCCGAGGGAATTTCACCGGTGCAGGGCGCGGACCGGAAGGGTCCGACCGCCGTGGTAAAATCCGCCGCCAAGATGGACCATATTAAAACCGGGGGTACGTTGTTGAACCAGAAGTTTACGCCGGCTGTTCTCAAGGATGAGGAAGGGCTTACTCAACTGCTGCACCTGGTGCGTTGCTATTTTAAATTAGACGGTCATCATATGCAATTCAATGTAGTGGATGCGGCTGCGCTGCGGGAAGCTCAGATACACCCGGAAAAGTACCGGGACTTGATTGTCAGGGTTGCAGGCTACAGCGATTATTTTGTGGACCTGTCCCCCGAATTGCAAGCGGAAATCATACGCCGCACGGAACACCAGGGATTCTAAATGATGGCACCAAAACCCTTTTTGAAAAAAGGGTTCTGGACTCCCAAAAACTTTTGATTATTTCCTTTTTTAAGTTGTTTCATTCTTCCGCAAAATTTGGTACTATATGGCTTAACTAAAAAAGGAAAAATGTAAATGCTTGAAATTCATGGCTTGATAAAAACCTATAACAACCACCCCGCCCTCCGGGGCATTGATTTGAAACTGGAGAAAGGCGAGGTCTACGGATTACTGGGCCCCAACGGCGCAGGCAAAACCACCACTCTCAAAATCCTGGCCGGCCTCATCTCACCCGACAGCGGGGATATTTTCGTAAACGGGGAACGCTACCACAGGGACCACAGCGGCTTAAAACAAATCATTTCCTATGTGCCGGATCAACCGTTTGTCTACCCCAAATTGACCGGCGAAGAACACCTGCACTTTTTCGCGGACCTCTACAAAATCCCGCGCAACAAAAGAAAAGAAAAATTCGACTTCTTCTTCGACTACTTCGAATTTGAACTCTACCGCTGCGAACTGGTGGAAACCTATTCCGCCGGTACGCGGCAGAAACTGTTAATATCCCAGGCGCTGATGGTGGAACCGGAAATCCTGCTGCTGGACGAACCGCTCACTTCTATCGACCCACTGGTAGCGCGAAAATTCAAACAACTTTTGAAACAAAAGTCGGCCGGCGGTACGATTATCCTCTTCGCCACCCATATCCTCTCCCTGGCCCAGGAGGTGAGCCGGAGAATCGGGATTATTATCGACGGCAAAATCATTACCGAAGGCAGCCTGGAAGAATTACTCAAAGTTTCCCAGGGTCAAGACCTGGAAGAATTGTATTTCACTACGGTCATGAACTATGAAAAATCTCTTTAAAGCCCGTTGGCGACAATTCAAAAACACCATCAAAGCCTACAAGAAACGACAATATTTACTTTTCATATTCCTCACTGTGGGCATATTGGGGATGTTGGGTTTCTTTTTTATGCGGGTGTTCGGATTTCTCTATCACCAGCAGGAGTTCCCGCTATATTTCAAACTTTTCATTTGTGAAAAAATATTGACCATGAATTTTTTGACCATGTTCCTGATGCTGATCCTGTCTGCTTTGATTTCTACGCTGAATATATTTTTTCTATCCAGGGATTTGCCGCTGCTGCTATCTTCGCCGCTGCGGGCGCGGACGGTTTTTGCCTGGAAAGCGGTGGAAGTGGGAACAAGCAGTTCATTAATGGTGATTTTTTTCTCAATGCCGGCGCTCATTGCTTATTCCTATTATTTTGCCCCGGGTCCCGGGGATATCGCCGGCATTATACTGGTCTTCCTGCTTTACATCTTTTGCAGTGTACTTATCGGTATTATTATCGGTTTGATCATCCCCGCTTTTATATCGGTTAAAAAGTTGCAGCCCATTCTTTCGTTGGTATCCATCATCCTTATTTCCTCCATCGTTATCTTTTTAAGGTTGTTGAGACCGGAGCAGTTCGGGAACCCGGAGGTGATCAACAACCTGATGAATTATATGAGCGGGTTGAAAATGGAGTTCCTGGATTATTTTCCATTTTCCTGGATTGCCAAAGCGCTGCACGGCCTGGCCCGCGGGGACCTCCCGGGTTACTGGCTGCCGGTGGGCGCGTTCCTGGCTGTTACTATTTTATTGGCCGGGTTTACCTGGTTTTTGCAGGATCGCTATTATCTTAAATTATATGATAAATTGAACAAAGGTTCCGGCGCGGTTTACCGGTCCACCTGGAAAGAGTCTTTTTTTCTAAAGGGGGATTATGGGGCGCTGTGGAAAAAGGAGGTTAAGACATTTGTGCGCACGCCGGCGCAGTGGACGCAGTTATTGATTATTGGGGCCATAATGATTGTTTTTGTTTTAAATATCAGGGGAATACCCATGCCGCATCCGTCGGTTAAGAATATCATTGCTTATTTGAACCTGGGGATGGCGGCGTTTGTGGTATCGGGTTTGAATTCCCGTTTTGCATTTCCGACGATTCCCATGGAGAGTCCGGGAATTGTTCATTTGTTGGCTTCGCCGTTTAAGCGCAGCCGGTTATTAAGTTTCAAGCTTATATTTTTTGCGGTTCCGCAGGTAGTGATAGGGTTTTTGTTATTTTTGGCCGGGGATATATCGCTGCATTTGGATTTTTTTGCGCGGCTCAGTGGGGTGGTTTACTTATTGCCGGTGTTGCCGTTTTTGACCGTGTTGTCTTTGTTTTTCAGTTTGAGGATCGAGGAGACGGTGCCTTTGACGCCGCAGCATTTGTTGGTATCCAAAAATGGTATTTCATACATGCTTTGGAGTTCGATCTATATTGTCTTGTGTATGGTATATTTTTTGCGGCCGTTGTTTCTTTATTATTATCATCGAACGATAGAGCGGCCGATTCCCGTGTTTGAGATATTGGTATGGTTTGGTGGTTTTGTGGTGGTGAACATTGTATTGATGGTCTTGCTGTATCGCAGGAGTCTTTCTCTATTAAGAAAAAAGGAATTTTCGGCATCGTCGTCATAAATAAACAAAAGCTTTAGGAAGTCAAGAAACCCTTTCTCGAACCATCACGGATGGACGGGTTCCTGGCCGCCGGAGGCATTTATTCTATAATCACAAACGCGACGGCGTATTCCCTGGTATGGGAAATGGAGAGGTGGATGTTCTCGTAGTTTTTTTCTTTGAAATTTTCCAGGGTTTTGTCATGTAGTTTGATATTCGGTTTTCCCAGGTCGTCGTTTTCGATGGAGATATCGGTCCATTTCATGCCGTTGCGCCAGCCGGTGCCCATGGCTTTAAAGAAAGCTTCTTTAGCGGCGAATCGGGCCGCGTAGTGGATTTCTTTGCGGAATTTGGATTCGCAGTAGGCGATTTCGGTTTTGGTGAAGAGTTTTTCAATAAAGCGGGGGTCTTCGGTAGTTTTCTTTTTTATCCTGGGGATATCGATGATGTCGATTCCGGTTCCTTTGATCATTTTGTTTAAGCGACCTCCTTGTCAGGTGGTATTATAATGCAAATAGTATGAAATTGCGAGACGGAGAGCAGGAAATTCAAAGTTTGTTTTTTCGCCCGCGTCGGGCAACGGCAAAATTTTGCCTCAATCGGCAAAAATTTGCCTTAATCGGCATCCCTTTTGCGGAAATCGGCAAACAGGATGCGGAAACCGGCAACTAGTTTGGCGTCAATCGGCAAAAATTTGCCTCGATCGGCATCCGTTTTGTGGAAATCGGCAAACGGGATGCGGAAACCGGCAACTAGTTTGGCGTCAATCGGCAAAAATTTGCCGTTAATGGCAAAATTTTGCCTCGATCGGCATCCGTTTTGCGGAAATCGGCAAACAGGATGCGGAAACCGGCAACTAGTTTGACATCAATCGGCAAAAATTTGCCTCGATCGGCATCCGTTTTGTGGAAATCGGCAAACAGGATGTGGAAACCGGCAAACAGGATGTGGAAATCGGCAAATACTGCTTTGTCAAGCATCAAATGACATGAAAATAATAAATCCGAAGCACGCCTTATGAAGAACGAAATTCAAAAAAAAGCCGGGCGGACACGGGGGCCCGCCTCTACGAAATTTTGTTCCCTGCCCCCTGAATCCTGATTCGCAGTTTCGGTCATTTGCTTTTTGGTCATTTGGATTTGTTTCGGATTTCACGTGTCGCGATTTCGGATTTATTTTTCCCTTTCTGTATTTTCCGTATGTTCGCTGATAACGTGGGCTTGTTTTTTATACCGGGCAAAGTGTAAATGTCAATCTTTATAAAGATTGACATTTTTATATCCGCGTTAATCAAGGGTTTCAAAAAAAAGATGTCAATCTTTATAAAGATTGAACAAAAATCCGGGGATTATACTATCTTATGTCCGTGAGGTAAAGAATGAAAAAGCGAACGGAGGATAGATGGATTAAATTGATGGGGGGAGAGCCGGAATTCAGAATAAAAAAATTTAAAATAAAGGGTTTTAAAAGTTTTTCCCAGGAAAACTTTTGACAATACAAACAATAAAAGGAGGATGCAAATGAAAAGTTTTTTAAGGTTACAAAAATTGTTCGTACTCTGTTGTATAATGCTGCTTGTGGTCATCGTATCATCACAAGCTGCATTGGCGCAACCACTCCCGGGATTTACGGTTGCGTATGCGTCTCCTGCTCCCTGTAAGGCAGATAATTTTACTGTGGTTGTCAGGGGTGTGAGTAATGGCAATCTGATTCTGATTGAGGATGCCACGGTTACTCTAGTTAAAGATTGGCTCCTCGTTGATTCCAAGCAAACAGCTTCCGAGTACCCAGACCATGGAACTGCAAAGTTTTCTTTCAATTTATCGGCCGGCACAATGTATATTATTGTCACCAAGCATGGATACAAAACTTATGTCGGGACATGTACACTAACTTGTGGCCCCCTTGATTGGATTTACAGGAAGTCATTATGGGTCAGTTGGCACGCCGGGGGGACTATAGTTTGGGAAAAATATCAAGATTATTTTGAACTTCACGGTTGCTTTAATGCCATTATAAACCTGGAATATCGCTGGCGGCTCTGGTCAGTAGTTCTTGATATTGGTTATAACGAGTTTAAGCTAAAGGAGTTTGATAGGCATTACCATTGGTGGAATATCACTCCATCGATTCGTTACCATATTCCTATGAAAAGATTCAAGCCTTTTATTAATGTTGGTCCTGGCTTATATATCCCGCGTGAAGGGAATAACCGATTCGGGTTTAAAGCCGGGCTGGGATTTGACTATGATATCGGTAATGGTCTCCTCTTTGAAATGGGAACCGACTATCATCAGGTCTTTTCAAAGAAAGGGGACGCCAATTTTGGCGGTAAAAAATTTGCTTTCCAACATTTCCATGTGGGGGTCATTTACTGTCTGAATAGGAAAGGGTAAGAAACCACAGCCTTTAAGGGGGAATAGGGGCAGGCGAAGTTTTTTCGCCTGCCCCCTTTTTATTATTACAGCCAACCTTCTTTGATTACTTCATCCCTGGCTGCCTTGACCACTTTAACCAGCGTATCCATGGACTCGGCGTCGATAAATACGTTCATGGGAAACGATTTAAGCCCATAGATCATGGCATCGGGATCGCTTTCATCACGATTGTATTCGGTGGGCCTGAACCCTGTACTTAAACTGGTATAGGTGAGGTGACAACCGTCGATCACCCTGCCCTCCTTGTACCAATCCCACAATGTGTCCGCTACTTTTTCCTGGAGACGGTTGTGTTTCATCAATTCGTCCTGGCAGTCGGACCAACTCAATTCTTTCGCGTACTGTACAGAAGCATTAACGTCGCTGGGGTAGATGCGAAAGAGAGTGACAAAACCATTGTCATCCGGGTTAACGCACACCATGTCCGCTTCCTGTTGGATACGTTCTCGCAATTCCTGCTGGACTTCCAAGATGCCGCCCAGTACGGCCTGGAACCCTTCATGACCGAAATATTTCAGGGTGGCCCATCCGGCCATGGCATAGGCGCCGGAACGGGATACTTCCAGGGTATAGTTGCCGGGATTATAAGAGGTACGTTCTTGCAGGTAATCGGAACCGGGACGGGACATCAACCGCTGATACTCGCCGATATCTTTCACCATAAAGAGACTGCAATTATAGGGCGACCACCCGACTTTATGGAAATCGCAGCCCACGGCGTCGGCATACTCCATCTGTTTAATGGCTTCCATGTTGGCTTTGATGGCCCCTAATACCTGGGGGCGGAATTGCATGGAATTTTCTTCAAAGTCATAGGACTTAAAGCAAAGCCAGGCCCAACCGATGACGGCGTCACAATAGAGAAAAGGCCGACCAAAACCGGGCGGGTTGGGATATTTCTCAATCAATTCCCGCACTTTTTTTACCGGGTCCACGGCAAACGCATCGGTGGACCCCATGGTGCAGATGATGGAGATAATGGGGGTTCCCGCTTTATAAAGTTCCTCCATCACTTCTTCCAGGCACTCGATATCCATACAGTTGGCATCAGGGTCAGTTTCGATACTGATAATGTTATTCATCCCCAGACCGGTCCAGTCGGTGGAATTCATTTTGCAATAATGGCCTTGCTGGGAGACCAATACTTTGCCGTCGGTGCGGATGCCTGTTAAACGGGACTCCTTTCCCAGGACGCGGGTCAGGGCGTATTTCAAGCCGTAGAAATAGCAACCGGAACCGCCGAAAGTATATAATCCGCCGGCGATTCCCGGGTCCCAGCCCAGCAAACGGGCCAACATGGCCGTGGATTCCAGTTCGGCTAATTCCACATTCCAGGAATATTCACCCTCGATGATATTGGGGCTGAATACCTCGGTCAACATGGCCGCGGTCATGGAAGCGATATTGGCGGGGGGGATCACATTGGGCATCACCAGGGGATGGTTCCAGTTGGACAGCCCCTTGAAAAGCGCCACCGATTGATCGATGGTTTCTGCTAAACCCTGCATGTGGGGCGCCAGTTGGGCTTTTTGGGCCTCCTGGTATCGTGGACCCCGCGGGTCGAAAGGTCCGTCGCCCAGTAAGGATGGGCCGCCCTTTTGATGTTTTAAATTATCCACCTTTGTGATGGCATCCGATACGATTGCCGCCAGGGTATCCGGCTCCTCCCGGTAAGGCAGTGGAAACGCCTTACGGATATCGATGCGTTTTTTAAACCACTGCGGCGCATCAACATGGGCAATACCATCTTTGCTTAAAAAATCCTTGAACTTTAAATCTTTCATTGTTTCCTCCATTATATTTTTTCTTCCAAATGGTTACGATGTTTACGCGGCAAAAACTTTTCCCAGGATCTGGCTTACCGCATTATAGAACTCCTGGACCGTCTCGGTTCCATCCTTTGCCTGTGTTTGGAGGCTTTCGCTGGGGGAGTGCGGGTCTTTGATAGTGGGTCCGATGGAGATACAATCCATATCGATGCCCACTTCTGCGTACCTGGCGCTGATAGTACCGCATTCCAGGCCGGCATGGATGACCGTGACTTCACATCGATCGCCGTACATTTCCGGGTCGCTGTAGACCGCTTCGGCGATTTTCAGTAAAGGAGAGTTGGGATTGGGCTGCCACGATGGGTAACTCTCGATGCCGGTGGTCACATTGAATTGAAAAATGGCCCCGATATTGGCCTGGACATTACTGAGGGCGGTTAAGGAAGCATCACGGGAACTGCGATTGGACGATCCGATGGATACGGTATTGCCGTCGATAGTAACATCATAAAGGTTGGTGGATGTTTCCACTACGCCGGGAACATCGGGGATCATGGCGATCACGCCTTGAGGAATCTGTTGAAGCATACAGAGCAAGGTATCGGTTGATTTTTCATCCATGGCTTGATCGGCGGCACTGGTGGAGGTGGTTGCCGCGCAGGTGAAACCACTCTCTTCGGGTAGGTTTTGAATTTTTAAAGCAGAGCATAAAGCATTGAAGTCCGCTGTGAATTGATTTGCATGTTCCTTGGGCAGGCCAATGACAGCTTCGGCATAGGCGGGAATGGCATTGGATTTCTTGACATCGCAGCGCTTGATATCATATACCAGCAGGTCATAACTACCAATGCCGGCTCCAACGATGTCCAGGGTGGTGATTCGTTTATCCAACCGCGCCAGGGCCTGGGCCAGGACTTTAATGGCATTCAGTCTCCCTTTATTGATGTCCACCCCGGAATGTCCGCCGCGTAAGCCCGAAATTGAGAGCTTCATGGCGGTGTAACCTTGCGGTGTGGGGATGCGGTTGATATCTGTTTTTTGGTATTGGGTGGTGCTGCCCCCGGCGCTGCCGAAAATAATAACAGGCAGGTCTTCCGCATCAAGATTGAGCAATTGTCTGCCGGTAAGATTTTTTAAGTCGAAATTTTGGGCGCCGCCCATATCGGTTTCTTCCTGTACGGTAAACAAGCATTCCAGGGGATACTCTTTGAGTTTGGGGTCAACTAAAAGCGCCAGGGCGGTAGCCACGCCCAGACCGTCATCCGCTCCCAATGTAGAGTTCCTGGGCGTGGTGCTGTTTTCCATGGCTTTTATCCATTTGCCTTGCCCCTGGCGGTTGGGATCGACGATGACATTGAGGGGGAAAGCCATGTCCACTGGATTATACACCATGTCCATGTGGGCCTGGAGTATGACCGGGGTTTTCCCGGCATAAATCCCGGAACCGGGCCGGCTCAGTACGATCACGCGGTCTCCGGGTTGGGTGGCGCTCTTATCATAGACCACCACCTTTACCCCGGGAATTTCCAGGGCCTGTGAATTCACATATTCTCTTACAGGGTCTTCATTCCCGGTTACGCCTTCTTGATTGGCCGACGGATGCGGGCGCTTAGTAATCTCAAGGAATTGTTTGCAAACTTCCCCGGGTTCAAAAGAAATTTCTGATTGATTCATGTTTCTTCTCCTTATTGAATAGTTTTTAATTACTTTTAATATACAAAAAAAAGGAAAAAATAGCAATATCAAATATCAATCTTTATAAAGATTGACATTTTTAAAACCTCTCTAATCAAGCGTTTCAAAAAAAAGATGTCAATTATTATAAACATTGAACAAAAACCCGGGGATTATACTATCTTAGAAATGAAAACCATTTCCAGGGAGGTAATAGGAAAATGAAAACCAAGAAATTAACGCTTTTTCGAGTTGCGCAAATCTGTTTGACCGCATTACTAACACTGGTTCTGAGTAGTTGCGGCGGCGATAAGAAAGTTGGCTGCCTGGACACAGGCGGGATTAATCCCGACTTCTCAAGCTTACCACCCGGACCGCTGGCCATGTTCACGGTTGACAACGTGGACGGCATTCGCCTTTATCGCCTGGTTAAACGCGAAGGCGCTTCGCTCTGGTGCATCGACGGCGAAGAGCTTCCCCCGGGCAGCGGGAACCGGAAAGATGCGGCAGTTATGTTATTGTTCCATAAATTACCCTGTAAAGTCTCGGTGATTACCGCTGAAGTTTACGGACACGGTCATGTCGCCCGTATGGTGGCGGCCCAACCGGATGGAACAACCCAAACGGCCATATGCCCCGGTGATAAACGGGTGTTGACGCTTCATGCCGAAGCCGATAACTCTTTTATCTATGCAATACTTTCAGGACAGGAAGCGGAATGGCTTAAATTCCGGCTGGAATAAGATAGGGAGGTTAGAAAGAAGTTTTGCATAAAAAACGAAAATATGATAAACTAAAATATGGTAAACAAAAAAGTATCCAATCGCTTTATATTTTTTCTCTTATTTGCCGTATCGGGCTTCTCGGGACTTATTTACGAATCCATTTGGTCCCATTATTTGAAGCTGTTCCTGGGGCACGCCGCTTACGCCCAGACCCTGGTGTTGATTATTTATATGGGCGGTATGGCGTTGGGCGCGTGGCTGGTGGCAAAGTATACCCCCAAAATTCGCAATTTGCTGCGGGGCTATGCCTATATCGAGGGCGCTATCGGCCTGCTGGCCGTCCTGTTCCATCCCCTGTTTGTCAATACCATGGACCTGACCTACTTTTCCCTGATCCCACAGGCCGGCTCCATGCTGACGGCCAACATCATCCGTTGGGGATTTGCCGCGCTGCTGATCCTACCCCAGTCGGTGCTGCTGGGCGCTACTTTCCCCCTCATGAGCGGCGGCGTGATTCGTCGTTTCCCGGCTAAACCCGGCCAGTCCCTGGCCATGCTCTATTTTACCAACAGCCTGGGCGCCGCCGTCGGCGTCCTGGTGAGCGGTTTCCTGTTGATCGAAGCCGTGGGTTTGCCCGGCACGATCCTCACCGCCGGGATCATTAATATCATCCTGGCCGCCGTGGTTTTTGCCTTGAGCCGGGAAAAACAAATCGCGGCAAAAGCGGCAAAAGAGGTAAAAACGCCTAAAGAGACAAAAAAGGCGGCGACCCCACCCCCGGCGCTAGCGACGGAAAAAGAGATATTATCGCGCCGGCTGGTTCTCGGTTTTATGCTGACGGCCGCTTTCACCGGGACGGCCTCATTCATGTACGAAATCGGTTGGATACGAATGCTCAGCCTGGTGCTGGGCAGCTCTACCCATGCGTTCGAATTGATGCTCAGCGCCTTTATCCTGGGCCTTGCCATCGGCGGATACTGGGTCAGCCGGAACATCGACCGCCTGGAAAACCCCATGCGCCGACTGGGATATATCCAATTGACCATGGGTGCATTGGCGTGCTTGACCCTGCTCTCCTACGGTCAGACCTTTCATTTAATGGCTTACGCCGTTAACAATTTCCCCAAAACCGACCAGGGGTATTTCCTATTTAACCTTCTCAGTCACGGCACAGCCATGCTGATTATGATTCCCGCCACCATTTGCGCCGGTATGACCCTGCCGTTAATCACTTATTACCTGATTAATAGGGGGTACGGCGAAGGCGCCATCGGTAAAATATATGCCGCCAATACCATTGGGTCCATCCTGGGAGTTATTATCGGTGTTCATTTTATCATGCCCCTGTTGGGAGTAAAAAACGTCATTGCCATCGGCGGCGGCGTCGATATCCTGGTGGGCATAGCGCTGCTGTGGTATGTACAGGAGACGGCGCCCCAGGCTTCGCGGAAAACGCGGCTGCGTTGGGCAATCACCTCGGCGGCCTTTATCGGCGTCGTGTTGTTCAGCATTTTCGTAATCCGATTGGACCCTTTAAAAATGGCCTCCGGCGTATACCGCAACGGCAAAGCGGAAATCGATGGTAAGATTTTGTTTCACCGGGACGGTAAAACCGCGTCGATCGATATAATCGAATATACCTCCATCGAAACCCTCAGCATTGCCACCAATGGGAAATCCGATGCGGCCATCAGTTATTCCGCCGAGCCGCGGCCGGATGAATTGACCATGGCGTTGGCGGCCGCCATACCCATGGCTTTCCACGGGCGCGCCCGGACCGCCGCCAATATCGGCCTGGGATCCGGTTTGACTACCCATGTGCTGCTGACCAATCCCAACCTACAAGCGGTGGATACGGTGGAGATCGAACCGGCGGTGGTGGAAGGCGCCAGAGCCTTCGGACAACGGGTGGAAAGGGTCTACAAAGACCCGCGCAGCCATATCCATATCGAAGACGCCAAAACCTTTTTTTATAACCGCAAAGAGAAATATGATTTGATTGTCTCCGAGCCTTCCAATCCCTGGGTCAGCGGCGTTTCCGGCCTTTTCTCCAATGAATTTTACCGCATGATTCGTCGTTTTATTAAGGATGACGGTATTTTCTGCCAGTGGGTTCACCTGTACGATATGGACATTCCCCTGGTGGCTTCGATTATGAAAGCCGTCTCCGCCAATTTCCAGGATTATATCGTCTATTTTACCAACGACACCAATATCATTATCCTGGCGTCCAAACAAAAACTCCCGGCGCAGCCCGGGGAAACTATTTTTTCAATCCCTACGGTAAAGAACGAATTGGCCCGCATCGGGATTTACAATGGCCAGGACCTCCAGGTTCGTAAAGTCGGCGCGCGGGGAACCCTGGATTTCCTGTTTCAATCGTATCGCATCCCGGCCAATTCCGATTACTACCCCGTGCTGGATACCGGCGCGGGGCGGGCGCGGTACCTGGCCAGTTCGGCCAAAGATTTGAACCGGCTCTTTTCCGTCGATTACCCGTTTCTGGCCGTGTTGGAAGGAGACATTGCCCCGGTCCGGTCGTTTTACAGCGAAAAGCCTTTCAGTTTCTGGAAAGCCTTCGAGGCCAGGGAGGCCAGGGCCGTTTATCAATATTTTATCGCATTGAAAAACCCGAAATTTGTTCCCACTATCGCCATGAACCGGCAGAATTACGACGCCATACAAGCCATGTTCTCCGGCAATGGAAGTTTCGACGTCCTCCAGCAAATCATTTACAGCACGTATACATATTTGTCCAGGGAGGAGATGGGGTTAATATGGGGTGTGATGGAGTCTTCCAGGCTTTATGAAGCCCAGCCGGGGGAATTAAAAAAGGTGATAAACCTGTATAAAGCGCTGAGTAACCGGGAGTTCCGGGAAGTGCTGCGCATGGCGGAACCCTTTTTGCCAGGGGGTACGATTCTTGCGGATGAAAGAAATAATTTCCTATTGAAAGTGGTGTTAACCGCCCACATTGTCCTGGGGAACCGCGAGGCCGCAGGTAGGGTGTGGGACCGTTTCGATTACGGGGCGCTTGAGAACTTGCCTATCGATTTGCGGCTGTTGGGGGCCTTACTGGGAAAAATTAAATAATCGGCTATATTTTGCACCCCGCTGCGGGCCGCCTGGACCATTTGATCGTGTGTTCTCGATCTCTTGTCGATCCCGTTAAAGATGAACTATCTAAAACCACGCCCGGACAAGGGGGAGATACGGCGCTGGAAATAAAAAAACCGCCAAACCTGCCGTTCATGCCCTTATAGAATTTTAAATCTTAGCGGTTCATTTTTTTCAGGATTTTCATAATCTCATAATCATGGTATGTTTAATCATTCCTCATATCACATATCATCCTGCCTCACCATGCAAGAATTTAAATTGAAGAATAAATTTATAGGTATAATGGCCGACGACACCCCTGGATTAATATCCGGGATACTGGCCGTTTTAAAATCCGGGAACTGCTTTGTGCCTATTAACCCCATATTTCCCAAAGAGAGGATCCGGTATATTCTCAATGATTGTAATATCGATATCCTTCTCACCGATAAAGCCAATTATGAAAACGCGCGGCAAATCATGGGAGAGACCCTTTCCGTTAAACATCTCATTTGCATCGATGATATTCCAGGAATTAAGGTAAAGACGGAAAAGGCCCGGGTAAGCGTTGATAACCCGGCCTACGTCATTTACACTTCCGGTTCCACGGGCAGGCCCAAAGGAGTGCCTATCACTCATGGGAATTTAACTCCTTTATTTTACTATTCCGGGGAATATCTTCACCTGGGCGCCCACACGAGGGTTATGCAGAATTTATCCTATACGTTTGATTTTGGGGTATTCGAAATTCTTACAACAGTTTTGTTCGGCGGGCGGCTCTATATTTTAAATAAATCAGTCATTGGGGATTTTGCCTTTTATGCTTATTTTATCGATCGCCGGCAAATTAATACTCTTCATACGACGCCGGTGTTTTTAAACAACCTGGCCGATACGGGCAAAAAAATGCCCCCTATAAAACTGATTCACCTGGGTGGTGAAGGGTTGACGGGCCAGGTGGTAAAGAAAACGTTGAACGTGATAGCCCCGGGTTGTATGCTCTGCAATGGTTATGGTCCTACTGAAGCGTCCATTAATTGTACTTTTTTCTCTTTAACAAGGGAAGAGATGGCAGCCAATGCCAGGGAAAACATTCCTATTGGTCGCCCGTGCGACCGGGCAGAGATTTATATCCTGGATCAGCATTTCAATCCTCAACCGATAGGGGCGGCGGGTGAATTGTGTATTGCGGGGCCGGGGTTGAGCCGGGGCTATCTCAACTGTCCTGGATTAACCGCGGAAAAGTTTAGTTTTAATAGGTCCTATAGGACCCATGGGACCTATATTCTCTACAAAACCGGCGATCTGGCGCGGTGGCTGCCGGACGGCAATATCGAGTTCCTGGGTAGGATGGACCAGCAGGTCAAGGTTCGGGGGTTCCGCATCGAATTAGGTGAAATCGAATCTTGCCTGTCCCTTTATCCGGCGATTAAAGAAACCGTGGTCCTGGCGCGGCAACATGAAAGCGGCGGCAATTACCTCAGCGCTTATTTTGTCGCTCAATCGCCGGAACATCCGACGGTCTCCCAATTGAGGGAATTTCTTTCAAAGCGATTGCCCGATTATATGATTCCCGCTTATTTTATCCAACTGGACAGTATCCCCCTGACGTCCACCGGAAAAATAGACCGGAAAGCGCTACCGAAACCAGGTGAGACCGTCATCGACACCGGCAGCGAATATATGGCGCCGGTTACGGAGTTAGAGAAAAAACTCGCCGCTATCTGGCGGGATCTATTGGCGGTAAAACGAATAGGAGTTATGGATGATTTTTTCCGGTTGGGTGGGGATTCCATCCTGGTGAACCGGTGTATTGCCCGCATCCGGGAAGAAATGCAGGTAGAGATTCCGCTGCGGAAATTTTTTGAGCGACCTTTTATAAACGCTTTAGCGGAAGTAATCGAGAAACAGGAACGCCGCATATCTTCCATTAAACCAACGGAGCGGGTAGGAGAAATCCCCCTGTCTTTTGCCCAGGAGCGGTTGTGGTTTTTGCAGGAGCTGGATGCGGAAAATGCGGCCTATTTTGTTCCCCGCGTGATACGGATGAAGGGGAAACTGGATGTAAATCTTATCGAACGTACTTTTACAGAGATTATACGGCGTCACGAGATATTGCGTACGACTTTTCCGACTGTCGATGGACAGCCGGTTCAGCGAATTCAGCCGCCTTATGAATTTAAAATCCCGGTATTGGATTGGCGCCGGATGGAAAAGGACAACCGGATTTCTCATTTCTTAAGTGAAGAAGGTCAGCGGCCTTTTGATTTTGAACAAGGCCCGCTGCTGCGGGTCACACTTTTGAAATTAACAGGGGATGAGCATTTGTTTGTGTTAACCGAGCACCACCTGGTGCATGACGGCTGGACGCAGGGGGTGTTGTTACGGGAGTTTATTGTTATTTTCACTGCTTATTCCAGGGGAAATGAGCATGGCCTCCCGGGGTTACCCATCCAGTATGCGGATTATGCCATATGGCAGAGGAACCATTTAAAAGACGATGTGTTGGTGCGGCATCTTTCATATTGGAAGGAGAAATTATCCGGGTTGCCCCCGGTATTGGAGTTACCGTCCGACCGTCCCCGTCCGCCGGTGATTAGCGGTCAAGGCGCGCTGGTGGAATTTCGTTTACCCGGTTCGATTTCCCATGCTTTAAAAGAATTCAGCAGGCAAAATGGGGCCACTTTATTTATGACCATGCTGGCCCTGTTTAAAGCCTTATTGTACCGCTATACCGGGGTAGGGGATTTGTGTGTGGGCGCGGGCATTGCCAACCGCAGGTACAAAGAAATGGAAGGCATGCTGGGTATGGTCATCAATACCCTGCCTTTGCGTACGCATGTGCAAGGGGGAATTTCATTTAAACAGTGTTTAAACCGTGTGAAAGAGACCTGCCTGGAAGCGTATCAACACGAGGACACACCGTTTGGGAAGATCGTGGAGAAGTTACAGCCGGGGAGGAGTCTTAGTTACAGTCCTATCTTCCAGGTGATGTTCACGTTTATGGACACCCCCGGCGGAGAGTTGAGGTTGCCCGGCCTGGAATTGGAACTGTTGCCGACCCATAACCGTTCGGCCAAATTCGATATCAATGTGGTGGTGGTCCCGCCGCCCGAACAGGAGTCCGGCGTGAGCGGCGAAATCCTGGTGGAATGGGAATACAATACGGATATTTTCGATGCCCCGTCCATTGAGCGGATGGTTTCGCATTACAAACAGTTGTTGGAAGGCGGCCTGGCGCAACCGGAAACAAGCATTGCCACCCTGCCCCTGTTGTCGGATGCGGAAATGAGACGGGTGCTTTATGAATTTAACCGCGCTGAAACCGTCTATCCCCGGGAGAAAACCATACCCCAATTATTTGAAGAACAGGCTATAAAAAACCCTGACCGCATCGCCCTCGTAGGGGCAGACCTGCGTGTCTGCCCGGTCAGGTTGACCTACCGTCAATTAAACGAGCAATCGGGGCGCCTTGCGAATCTGTTCATTGAAAAAGGCGTCCTGCCGGACGATGTTATCGGCATTATGATGGAGCGCTCCATCGATTTGATTATTGGTATCATAGCTATCTTGAAAGCCGGGGCCGCTTATTTGCCTATCGATGCGAAATTGCCGCAAGACCGGATCGATTATATGTTGAAAGACAGCGCCGCCAAATTGTTGGTTACCACCAACGATAAAGAAGGTGAGAAGGTGGGAAGGTGAGACAGTTCTTTTAAAAGAAATCTTCAATTTCCCACAAAGCCCTTCTTACCCTCTTACCTTCTTACCCTCTTACCTTCTAAATTCCTCAAATCTTGCTTATATCATTTATACCTCCGGTTCCACGGGTGTTCCCAAGGGCGTTCCCATTACCCACGCCAACTTATGCCCGCTGCTTCATTGGGGATATGATTCCATGGGCTGGGGGCCGGGGGATCATGTGATTCAAACATTGGCTTATTATTTCGACTGGTCTGCGTGGGAGATATTCCTGGCCCTTACTTCGGGGGCAAGTTTGTATATGATTTCCGAAGAGCTTTTGTTAAATCCCGGGGCGCAACTGGATTTTATCAGGAGGAACGATATTACCGTCATGGAAGCCACGCCCACGCGGTTTCAATCGTTAATTGCCGGCGGGCCGAAACCCGGGGCATTGAGCACCTTGAGGTGTTTGTGCATCGGGGCGGAAAAATTATCGCTCGGCCTGGTAAAGCAAGCGAAGGAACTTATCGCTAACGATTGCCGGGTATTCAACCTGTATGGCCCGACGGAAGCGACTATTATATCCGCCGCATTGGAGATCGATATGGGGGCCCTGGAAAAGTATGAGTATTTATCTAGTATCCCTATCGGAAGGATGGTAGGTAATGGCCCGCTGCTGGCGCTGGATAAGTATCTAAACGTATGTCCCGTGAATGTGGCGGGGGAATTGTACCTAACGGGCGACGGGATTGCCCATGGTTATCTAAACAACCCGGAACTGACTGCAGAAAAGTTTAATAGGTCCTATAGGTCCTATAAGACCTATATTTGTTACAAAACCGGCGATCTGGTACGCTGGTTAGACAGTGGGGCCGTCGAGTTTTTGGGCAGGATCGATCAGCAGGTTAAAATCCGGGGGTTCCGCATCGAGTTGGGGGAGATCGAGAATCGACTGCTTCGGCACGACCATGTAAAAGAAGCGGTGGTAATGGACCGAAAAGTCGGGGAAGAAAAATATCTATGCGCTTATATTGTTCCCCTTTCCAATCCGGCGCCGGAAGCGGCCGAATTGAAAACGTACCTCTGGGGGAGTTTACCCGATTACATGATTCCTGCCTTTTTTATAGCGATCGATAGGATTCCTTTAAACCCCAACGGTAAGATCGATCTGAACGCGCTGCCGGAGCCGGGGGTAGGGGAGGCGGCGAACGAATACACCGCCCCGCGTGATGAAGTGGAAAAAATAATGGCTGAGATATGGTCGGAAGTATTGAAACCGCCGTCTCCTATCGGCATCCATGACAATTTTTTCGACCTGGGGGGGCATTCCTTAAACGCCGCACTGTTGACCGCCAGGATGCATAGGGCCTTTCAAGTTAAAATCCCGCTCAAGGAGTTCTTTCAAAGGGGCTGTATCCGGGAGCTTGCACAATATATAAAAGAGGCGGTAAAAGAGGAATTTACTTTTATCGAACCGGTGGAAGAGAAAGAATATTACCCCCTGTCCGCTGCGCAGAAACGGATGTACATCCTCCAACAAATGGATGAAGGGAGCACTGTTTACAATATCCCGGCAGTAATGATACTGGAAGGGGCGCTGGATAAAAACCGCCTGGAAAAGGTTTTTATAAAATTAATCCAGCGGCATGAAAGTTTACGGACGTCGTTTATTACTAATAATGAAGAGCCGGTGCAGCGAATTCGTGATAATGTAGAATTTGAAATCGAAGTGAGTAGGGGCGCCCCCCTGTGGTCGCCCTATAAATCCTTTATTCGTCCTTTCGACCTATCGAAAGCGCCTTTAATGCGGGTGGCTTTGGTAGAGGAAGAAAATGAAAAGCATGTTCTTGTGGTGGATATGCATCATATCATAACCGACGGTACGTCCATGGAGTTGTTTGTAAAGGAGTTCATGGCCCTTTATGCGGGGCGGGAATTACTTCCCCTAACATTGCAATATAAAGATTATTCAGGTTGGCGGAATATTATGCGGGAAAAAGGCGAAGAATACTGGTTGAACCGGTTCAACGAAACAACGCCGGTGTTAGACCTGCCCCTGGATTATCCCAGGCCGGCGATACAGAGTTTTGCAGGACGCGATTACTCGTTTGAAATAACCGCGGCCGAAACCGGCGCATTAAAGGCGCTGGCATCGGGAGAGGGAACAACTTTGTACATGGTACTGTTGAGTCTTTACTATATATTTTTAACCAGGCTGACCGGGCAGGAGGATATTGTGGTGGGAACCCCGGTGGCCGGCCGTTCCCATGCCGGATTGGAATCCATCATGGGTATGTTTGTCAACACGCTGGCTTTACGGAATAGCCCGGCCTGGGAGAAGAATTTTGCAGGCTTTTTAAAAGAGGTTAATGACAGTACGTTGGCGGCTTTTGCCAACCAGGATTACCCGTACGAAGAATTGGTTGAGAGAGTTACAATTAACAGGGACCCCGGGCGAAACCCCTTGTTCGATACCATGTTGAATTTGAGAAACATGGATATTTCGGAGATAGAAATCCCCGGTTTGAAAATGGCGTCCTTTCCTTTTGAAGAGAGTATATCCAAATTTGATCTTACCTTACGCGCCTTTGATGCGCCGGGGAATCTCCGGTTTACTTTCGAGTACTGCACGCTGCTTTTTAAAGTGGAAACCATTGAACGGTTTGCCGTTTATTTTAAAAACATCATAAGGGGTGGGATTGGCAATAAAACCGCTGGGATCTTCGACTTGGAAATAATCCCGGAAGAGGAGAAGAGCCGTTTATTATATGATTTTAATGATACCTCTGCAGAATATCCTCATGATAAAACCATCCACCAATTATTCGCTGAACAGGCGTCAAAAACCCCGGACCATGTCGCGGTTTTTGGCTCCGCCCTTTCCGTCTTACCGGTCCGCCCTGTCCAACTTGTCCAACTGACCTATCTCCAATTAAATGAGCAATCCAATCAAGTGGCCGGGTTGTTGATTGAAAAAGGCGTCCTGGCGGGCGATATTGTGGCAATCATGATGGAGCGGTCTATCGATCTGGTTACCGGCATATTGGGCATATTAAAATCCGGGGGCGCTTATTTGCCTATCGAGCCGGAATACCCACAGGAAAGAGTCGATTATATGTTAAAAGACAGCGCGGCAAAAATTTTATTAACCGCAAATGAAATAGTGCCTCTTTCAACAGGATGCGTTTTTAATTCAAATCAGCTCGCTTACATCATCTACACCTCCGGCTCCACGGGAAAACCCAAAGGCGCGGCAATAACGCATCGTAATGTGGTGCGGTTGGTCAAGAATACGAATTTTGTACCGTTGAACGAAGAAACAAGGATTCTCCAAACCGGTGCGCCGGTATTTGACGTTTCTACTTTTGAAATATGGGGCAGTTTACTTAATGGCGGGCAATTGATGTTAGTCGCTAAAGAAGTCATTTTAGACGCCCATCGGTTGGGTGAGGTGGTGAAAAGCCATTATATTAATACCCTCTGGCTCAGTGCGCCGTTGTTTAACCAGTTGATGCAGCAGAATATCGAACTATTTGCGCCATTGAGTTATTTATTGGTGGGTGGGGATGTACTGTCGCCGGAACATATTAACCGGGTAAGGAGTGAGTTCCCCGGTTTAAAAATCATCAACGGTTATGGGCCGACGGAGAACGCCACTTTTTCTACCACGTATTTAATCGAAAAGGAATTTCTACATAATATACCCATTGGTAGACCTATTGCCAACAGTACGGCTTATATTTATGATAAAAGCAATCGCCCGGCGCCCATTGGAGTTGTGGGTGAGTTGGTTGTAGGGGGCGACGGCGTTTCCCTGGGCTACTTGAACAACCCCGAACTAACGGCGGAAAAATTTATAAACAAAAGTTTTTCAGGGGGTCCGTACCGGCGGGGGCGGTTTTTCAAAAAAGCCCCCCTGGTCTATCGCACCGGCGACCTGGCGCGGTGGTTAGATGAAGGTATTATCGAATTCCTGGGCCGCATCGATCTACAGGTCAAAATCCGGGGTTTCCGCATCGAATTGGGAGAAATCGCGGGCCGATTGCTCAAACATGGCCAGGTAAAAGAAGTCGTGGTAATCGACCGGGAAGAGGCCGGAGAAAAGTATTTATGCGCTTATATTGTTCCCTTAGCCAACCCTGCGCCCTCTACCTCGGATTTGAGGGCTTATCTCACGGGAAGTTTACCTGGTTACATGATTCCCTCTTTTTTTGTATTTGTTGAAAGAATCCCTTTGAACTCCAGTGGGAAAGTAGATAAGAAAGCGCTGCCGGAACCGGGGATAGGCGAGGCGGCAAAAGAATACACGGCCCCGCGGGACGCGGTGGAGAAGGAACTGGCAGAGATGTGGCAGGAGGTCTTGAAAACGCATTCCCCTATTAGTATCGACGACAATTTCTTCGCCCTGGGCGGGCATTCCTTAAAAGCGACGCTGTTGACCGCCAGGATTCACAAAATCTTCAATGTCAAAACACCGTTGAAGATATTCTTTCAAAAGGGCTGTATCCGCCAAATGGCAAATTATATAAGAAAAGCGGTAACGGAGAAATTCAGCATCATCGACCCGGCGGAGAAAAAGGAATATTACGAGTTATCCTCGGCCCAGATGAGGTTATATATTTTGAACCGGTTGGATCAAAACAGCACGGCTTATAATATCCCATACTTCTTTCAACTGGAGGGAATTTTAGAGAGCCGCCGGTTGGAAGAAACCTTTCGAAAGCTGATCGACCGGCATGAGAGTTTAAGAACCTCTTTCGATGCCATCGGCGACATGCCGGTTCAAAGAATCCACGATCAAGTGGAATTTGAAATCGAATATTTTGCCACGGACAAACACGGACTAACACGGACTTTTGATCTGTCGAAAGCGCCATTACTGCGTGTGGGGTTGGTCAGGGAAGAAGAAATAAAATACTTGTTAATGGTGGATATGCATCATATTATCGCGGACGGGACTTCCATGGGAGTATTGGTAAACGACTTTATGGCGCTTTATAAAAGGGAAGATTTAATTGAACTGAGGGTGCAATATAAAGATTTTACGGAATGGCAGAACCGCGACAAAAAGAGAGGGAAACTTTCGGCGCAGAAAGAGTTCTGGGAAAATGAATTCGCGGATGAAATACCGGCGCTGGATCTGCCCATGGATTTTGCCAGGCCGGCGGTTCAAAGTTACGAAGGGGACAGGCTAAAATTCGAACTGCCCGGGGAAACCGGGGCCGCACTAAAAGTCTTGACTATAAAAACGGGAACGACGCTGTATATGATGCTGCTGGCAATATTTAATATCTTCCTGGCGAAGTTAAGCAACCGGGAAGAGATCGTTATCGGCGCCCCGGTGGCTGGACGCAACCATGCGGATTTAGAAAAAATTATCGGCATGTTTGTCAATACCCTGGCTTTGAGGAACAATCCCATCGGGGAGAAATCATTTAGCGAATTCCTCGAAGAAGGAAAAGAAAAAACCTTAAAAGCCTTTGAAAACCAGGAATACCCGTATGAAGACCTGGTGAAACAGGCGGTCCTGAGAAGGGATTTTAGTCGCAACCCGTTGTTCGATGTAATGTTTGCCCTTGAGAATAGAGAGCCCCTGGCGCTGGAGCTGCCGGGATTGAAAATGACGCCCCTCCTGCCGGGAATCAAAATCGCAAAGTTCGATTTGACTTTGACTGCTGTCGCTGTCCCCGGTGAAGATACGCTTTATTTCGATCTCGAATTCTGTACCCGCCTGTTTAAAATGGAAACCGGCGAGCGGTTCATTCGTTATTTTAAGCAACTGGTTTCCTCTGTTTTAGAAAACCCGGGGCAGGAAATTTTTAAACTGGGTATCCTGCCGGAAGATGAGCAAAGAATCCTCTTATACGATTTCAATAATACCGATGTAAATTATGATTTCGGCGGCCGGGTAACCGTTGACCGGTTGTTCGAGGGCGTGGTTGAAAAATTTCCCGATTATATCCTGGTGGTGGCCGCGGGTTCCGATGGTTTTGCCGAGTCCACGGGGCCCACGGGGGTGCAGGTAACGTATAAAGAACTCAATGCCCGGGCTGAGGTATTGGCGGCTCATTTGATTTCGTTGGGGGTGGAAGCGGAAGATATCGCAGCAACAATGCTGGGAAATTCCGTGGCCAACCTGACGGCGATTATCGGGATATGGAAAGCCGGGGGCGCCTTTTTACCCATCGATCCCCAATACCCACAGGAACGCATCGATTATATGCTCAGAGATAGTAATGCAAAAATTTTATTAGGAATGCAAGAATGCCAGGAGAAAATAATTGTTAATTGTCAATTATTAATGAGATCGCCGCGGGCGCCTTTTCATCATTCATCATTCATCATTCATCATTCAAATCTCTGTTATTTAATCTACACTTCCGGTTCCACGGGGAAACCCAAAGGCGCGATGGTTCGGCACTCGTCGCTGGTAAATCGTATATACTGGGTGCAGGAGAGATTTGGGTATAGTACGGATGATGTGTTTCTTCATCAGGCCGCCGTTACTTTTGATGCGTCTATATCCGAAATGTTCAATGGGTTATTGGGGGGCATACGAATTTTAATCCCGGCGCCGGGGGTAAGGGAGGATATGGAGCAGTTAATCACGGCCATGGAACTTCATAAAATCTCGGTTTGCGATTTTGTACCTTCTTATTTGCATATTTTCCTGGACCATGTTGCCGATCACGGCGCCCGGGTTTTGCAGCGGATTCCCGGGTTGCGCTTGATTGTCTCCGGGGGAGAAGTTTTAACGCCGGGTCTGGCAACACTTTTTGCCGAATTATTTCAACGGGAAACATATCCCCGGGTTAAGCTGGTCAATTCTTATGGACCTACCGAGGCAACCGTGGATGTGGTTTTTTATGAGTGTACCGGCGACGATGGAAAATTGCAAAGAATTCCCCTCGGCGCCCCCATGGGGGGGACCCGGATATATATCGTAGACCGTTATCATGGGTTGCAGCCCCTGGGTGTGCCGGGGGAATTATGTATTGGCGGGCTGAGTCTTGCCCGCGGTTATCTAAACAACCCGGAACTAACTAACCAAAAGTTTTTGGAGGCGTCGGAACCTTTTTTCAAAAAGGTTCTGACCCGCCGGAGGCAAAGACTATACAAAACCGGGGATTTGGCTCGTTGGTTAAATGACGGCAACATCGAATTCCTGGGGCGCATCGATCACCAGGTCAAGATCAGGGGGTTCAGGGTAGAATTGGGCGAAATCGAGAGTAAGTTATTAAAGCGTCCCGGCGTACAGGAAGCAGTCGTAATCGATCGCGAAAACAGGGAAGGTAAAAAGTACCTGTGCGCCTATTTTGTAGCCTGCGAAACGATAGACGCATCGGAATTGCGGGATAAACTTGCCGCGTCTTTGCCCGGTTATATGATCCCCTCACATTTTATCCGGGTGGAAAAAATCCCGCTGACGTCTATCGGTAAAATCGATCGCAGGGCGCTGGAAGGTCATGATATTGAAAACAAAACCAAAAAAGAATACGCCGCGCCCCGGAATGAAATCGAACAAACCATTGCCCGCATCTGGGCAGAAGTGCTCAAGTTAGAAAAGGTCGATATTAACGAAAATTTCTTCGATCTCGGGGGCGACTCCCTCGATATCATTCGAATCAATACCAAAATCAAAAGGGCATTTAATGAAGAGGATACCGTTATCCAATTGTTAAGATACCCAACCGTTCGTTCTTTTGCCGGGTATTTAAACCGGGGAAAAAATCAAAAAGTCTCCAATAATGGAGTTATTCGCACCGTGCCGGTAGACAAAATAAGAAAAGCCCGGCTTCAGCAAAAGAATAAACGGATATGAAACATAACGAACAACAGGAGGCCTTGAATGGCTGATGCAATGACCCAAATGACCGGCTCGGAAATCGCGGTAATCGGAATGTCCTGCAGGTTCCCCGGGGCAAATAATATAAATGAATTCTGGGAAAATTTAAAAAATGGCGTAGAATCCATCTCTTTCTTTTCAGATGAAGAAATGGCAACCCTGGAAATAGACCCGGAGTTTTTAGGAAACCCGGACTTTGTCAAAACAAAGGGCGGCGTATTAAAAGATAAAGAATTTTTCGACGCCCCTTTCTTCGGTTATACGCCCAAAGAAGCCGAAATAATGGACCCCCAGATTCGCATCTTTTCAGAGTGCGTGTGGTGTGCACTGGAAGATGCCGGCTATGATCCCGGTCGATATGACGGTTTCATCGGGCTCTATGCCGGGGCCGGGGAAAGCGCCTACTGGCAATATCTCACTTTCTTATCCGGGAAATTCAAAAACCTGGGCTCTTTAGCCTCCGGGCACTTAATGAACAAAGACTTTATAAGCACCCAGATCGCCTATAAACTCAACTTAAAAGGACCTTGTTTTACCGTGCATACCGCTTGTTCGACGTCTCTAACCGCCATTCACCTGGCTTGCCAGGGCATACTCAATTACGAATGCAATATGGCCCTGGCCGGGGGGGTAAAAATTTCGCACCGCAAATGGAACGGCTATATTTTTGAAGAAGGAATGATTAATTCACCGGACGGCCACTGCCGGGCCTTTGACGCCAAAGCTAAAGGAACCGTGTCCGCCGAAGGCGCCGGCGTCGTTTTATTGAAACTGCTGGAAAACGCCATTGCCGACGGCGATCATATTTATGCCGTGGTAAAAGGTACGGCCATCAATAACGACGGCTGGCGAAAGGTGGGCTATACGGCCCCCAGTATCGACGGCCAGGCCGAAGTCATCGGCATGGCCCAACGCACCGCCGAAGTGGAACCGGAAACCATCGGTTACATCGAAGCCCACGGCACCGGCACCGAACTGGGGGACCCGGTGGAAATCGAAGCCCTGAAACTGGCCTTTAATACCGATAAAAAGAATTTCTGCGGCATCGGCTCCCTCAAAACCAATATCGGGCACATGGATTCGGCGGCCGGCGTCGGCGGCTTTATAAAAACAGTCCTGGCCCTAAACTATCGCCTCCTCCCCCCAAGCCTCCATTTTGAAACCCCAAACCCCCGGATCGATTTTAAAAACAGCCCCTTCTATGTGGTCGCCCACTTGAAAGAATGGACCCCGACGGGCAATCACCCATTACGGGCCGGGGTAAGCTCATTCGGCTTCGGCGGCACAAACGCACATGCCATATTAGAGGAATACCAGGGGGCGCTTTTTGAAAAAACTGCCCCCTGGACCCCCGCAAAAACTTCTTATTATTTACTATTATTTTCCGCTAAAACACCCGCAACACTGGAACAACAAACCGGGAACCTGGCGGATTACTTTCGCAAAAATCCCCAGACCAACCTTGCCGACGCTTCATATTCGCTGATGATGGGCCGCAAACACTTCGAACACCGCCGCATAGCCGTTTGTAAGAATAGTGAAGACGCTGTTACGCTGCTCTCCACCCCCAACTCGCGGGAGGTCCGCACCGCTTCCCTAAAAAAAGAAGAAAAAAAGGTGGTGCTCATGTTCTCCGGCCACGGCTCCCAATACCCCAACATGGGCCTGGACCTGTACCGCCATGAACCCTTTTTCCGAAAGGAAATGGACCACTGCTTTCATATTTTAGCAACAAAAACCGGCTTAGCCATAAAAGAATTCTTATACCCGGGAGAACCCGGAAAGAAACCCAATGAAGTCCTGCTCTCCGGCCCCATCAAATTCGCCATCGAATATTCGCTGGCAAAATTACTAATAAAATGGGGCGTACAACCCTATGCCCTCATCGGCCACAGCTTCGGCGAATACACCGCCGCTTGCCTGTCCGGCGTCTTTTCCCTGGAAGACGCCCTAAACCTGGTGGTCCTGAGAGGAAAATTAATGGAAAAAACGCCCCCCGGACTCATGCTCAGCGTCCCACTTTCGGAAGAAGAATTAAAACCCCTATTAAATGCCGATATCTCCATATCCGCCGTAAATTCACCGTCAAATTGCAATGTCTCTGGTCCAGTAGAGGTGATGGAAAAATTTGCAAAAGAATTAAATGAAAACGGACATGAATGCTTACGCCTCCACTTTCCCCGCGCCTGCCATTCCCAAATGATGGTCCCCGCCGCCGCTGAGTTCGCCCAAAACATCGCCAAAATAAAACCGGATGAACCGGGAATTCCCTACATATCAGGTCTTACCGGCGACTGGATAACCGGCGCCGAAGTCGCCGACCCCGGCTACTGGGCCAAACATATGGTCGAAACCATACGCTTCTCCGCCGGGATTAAGAGGCTGCTGGAAAACCCCAACATTATTTTTGTTCAAGCCGGCTGCGACAGCGGACTCCCTTTATTCGCCGGAAAACACCTGGATGGAAAAACCGAAAATGTAAGAATCAACCTGCTGAGAAATGCCAAAGAAAACGTCCCGGATTTGTATTACTTCCTCAATTCAACCGGCATTTTATGGCTGAATGGGGTTCATATTAATGGGACTGAATCTTTCTCCCATGAAAAACCAAACCGCATCCCCCTCCCCACCTACCCGTTTGAAAGAAAATACTACTGGATCGATGACCCCGGTTTCAAAAACCACGACGTCGCGGCAAAAGAAAATAACGCCGCCCCCAACCCGGTAGGCAACGATTTTATCGCGGCCGGCGAGACAGAAACAAAAGTACTGCAAATCTGGCGGGATTTACTGGGCTATGAAGAAATCAACATGGATGATAACTTTTTCGAGCTGGGCGGGACGTCGCTGGCCGCCATGGAAGTTAAAAAAAGAATAAAAACAGTTTTCAATATCGAAATACCCGTGGTTAAAGTACTTCATTATCCCACCATCCGTTCATTCCTGGAAAATGTACTGGAAGCAAAGAAAGAATCGGGAAAACAAAACCAGGATAATATACAGGAAGAGTTGATCGATCTATTGGAAAAATTTTAATGGAGAATAAACATGGATAAAACAGTTGCCTACAGCGGACTGGAAATCGCCGTCATCGGGATGGCGGGAAGATTTCCCGGCGCCAAAAACATCGCTGAATTCTGGGATAATTTGAAAAACGGGAAAGAATCCATCACGTTTTTTTCAGAAGAGGAATTATTAAAAGAAGGGGTCAGCCCCGAATTATTAGCAAATAAAAATTATGTCCGGGCCGCCGGCGTGGTCGATAATATCGAATATTTCGACGCCCATTTTTTCGGTTATCCACCCAAAGAGGCAGAGATATTAAACCCCCAAATCCGTGTATTTTATGAGTGCGTGTACGAAGCCATGGAAGACGCCGGGGTTGCAGCGGACCATTACACCGGGTTAATCGGACTCTATGCCGGGGCCACAAGCCTGTATGCCTGGGAAATACTAACCTTTATCTCCGGCAAAAGCGAAGACATCGGCAGCGCCGCCGCCGGGACCCTGACCGAAAAAGACGGCCTGGCCACACGCATAGCCTATAAATTAAACCTGACCGGTCCCGCGGTTTCTATCAGCACCGCTTGCTCCACGTCCCTGGTGGCCATCCATATCGCATGCCGCGCGCTGCTGATGAAAGAGTGCGATATCGCCCTGGCCGGCGGCGTAACCATTCAAAACATCGAGAAAAAAGGCTATTATTATGAAAAAGGCTTGATCGTGTCGCCGGACGGCCACTGCCGCCCCTTCGACGCCCAGGCCGGCGGAACCGTCATGGGGGACGGCGCCGGGGTCGTGGCCTTGAAAAAACTCAAAAATGCCGTAGCAGACGGCGATCATATTTACGCCGTCATCAAAGGCTCGGCAATAAATAACGACGGCTACAGGAAAGCAGGCTACACCGCCCCCAGCGTCGAAGGCCAGGCCGACGCCATAAAAGCCGCCCTCAAAGTCGCCGGCGCCGCCCCGGAAACTATCGGCTTCATCGAAACCCACGGCACGGCAACAAAACTGGGCGATACCATCGAAATCGAAGCCCTGAAAATCGTTTTCAAAAATGCACCCCGCCATTCCTGCGCACTGGGCGCAGTCAAATCCAATTTCGGACACCTGGCCGCCGCCTCCGGCGTTGCCGGTCTAATCAAAACCGCCCTGGTACTAAAACATAAAACCATTCCCCCCACCCTCTTCTTTGAAACCCCTAACCCGGAAATCGATTTTGAAAATAGCCCCTTCTACGTCAATACAAAATTAACCCAATGGAAAAATAACGGCTCCCCACTGCGCGCCGGGGTCAGCTCCTTCGGCATCGGCGGCACCAACGCACATGCGGTATTGGAACGATTTGAGATGCCGCTTTCAGAGAAGGAAAAATACATGGCCGTGCAAAAGGAAGGGGGCGCCGCCCCCGCCCCCTGGACCCCCGCAAAAACTTCTGATAAGTCAGAATATAAATTGATTTTATTGTCTGCTAAAAGCCAATCCGCGCTCGAACAACAGACCGAGAACCTGGCCGCTTATCTCGATCAGAACCCCGATGTTAATCTCAGCGATGTTGCTTATACCCTGCAAACCGGGCGCAAAACTTTCCGTTACAGGAAAATGCTGGTCTGCAACACCACCCCCGAAGCGTCGCAGGAATTAACCAAAAACTCCAAAAAAGTGAAAACCTCCTCCCACAAAGGCGACCCACCCCCCATTGTTTTCATTATCACCGGCCAGGGCGGCCAATACACCAATATGGGCAAAGACCTCTATACCAACGAACCACTCTTCCGCCGCCTGATGGACCACTCTTTCGAAATACTAAAACCCCTCTTAGGCTTTGATTTAAAAGACATCCTCTACGGCGGCGCAGCCGCGCCGAATGGCTCTGCTATCGACGACCCCGAAATCGCCCTGGCCGCCAATTTCGTTTTTCAATACTCCCTGGCGCGGTTCTTAATACAACTGGGCGTCAAACCCACCGCCATGACCGGGTACAGTTTCGGCGAATACGCCGCCGCCTGTTTGTCCGGCGTCTTATCATGGGAAGACGCCCTGGAACTGGTAACCGCCAGGGGAAAGTTGATGCGGGAAACCCCCGCCGGTTCCATGTTAAGCGTCCCCCTACCGGAAACCGAAATCCGCCCGCTGCTGGACGGCAGCAATCTTTCCCTGGCCATTATCAACGGCCCCTCCTGCATCGTGGCCGGGACGACGGACGACATTAAGACTTTCGAAAATCGCATGCGGGAAAAACGATTGGTCTGTATAACCCTCAATATATCCCATGCCGCCCATTCCCCCATGATGAACCCGGTGCGAAAAGATTTCCAGGAAAAAGTGCGCCGGGTAAAATTAAATAAACCCCAGGTCCCTTATATTTCCAATGTCACCGGGACATGGATCACGGGGGAGCAAGCCATTGACCCCGTCTATTGGGGAGAACACTTATGCTCCCCGGTCCGCTTCTCGGACGGCATCGCTGAACTGCTGAAAATAGCAGGCGCGGTTTTCATCGAAATCGGACCCGGTAGACAACTAAGCAATATCGTCCGCCAATCCATTCCCGACCACAAAACAACCCCCCGGGAATATAAAATCATCAATATCGTCAAACACCAACAAGAAAAACACCCGGATGATTATTACTTTTTAAACAAATTAGGCGAACTCTGGCTCTACGGCGTACCCATCCATTGGCGCGCCTATTACGAAAATGAAAAACGTTTCCGCGTGTCCCTTCCCACTTACCCTTTCGATAGAAAACGCTACTGGATCGAACGGGCCGGCCTGGCCGGGAAACTCCAATTAATCGCCCAGGCCGGCTGTGCCGGCTCTACCGCGAATGCCGGCAATATCGATATCCCCAAACCCGCGGAAAACGTTGAAACCCCGGAACTTACGCAATATCGATATGAAGACGATAATGAAGATTATGAAGCCCCCCGTGATGAACTGGAAACCAATATCGCGGAAGTGTGGCGCAAGATACTCGGGTTTACGCGCATCGGTATCCATGACAGTTTTTACGACTTGAACGGCGATTCCTTGACCGCCACGCAAATGGCGACCCGGCTCCAGCAAGTTTACCCCGTGGAAATCCCACTGCGGGATTTCCTGGAAAAACCCACCATTGCCCAACTGGCCCAATTGGTCAAGGAATTATTGATACAAAAACTAGCAAGCCTTTCCGGGGAAGAATTAGACGCCCTGGCTGAGCAGGAAATATTTTAACATTCCAGGAGGATAAACATGATGAAGCAAAACGGCAATATGGACAGAACTGATAATATGAGTGAAGCGGCAAAGCGGCAAGCGCTGCTGGAAAAATTATTAAAAAAGAAATTACCCGGCGACTTTAAAACACAAACCATACCCAAACGAAAGATATTTTCGCCTGTACCGTTATCCTTTTCGCAGCAGCGGTTATGGGTATTGGACCGGTTGGCGCCGGGCAATACATCTTATAATGTGCCCATGGCGCTGCGGCTAAAGGGAAAGATCCATATCCCGGTGTTCGAATGGGCCTTAAATGAAATGATCCGGCGTCATGAATCCCTGCGGACCCTATTCACCATGGAGAATGAAACGCCGGTGCAGGTGATCTTAACGGAGTTCCATTTGCGGGTCAATGTCATGGACTACAGTAAGCTGCCCGCGGCGGAAAAAGAACAGGAAGCGCACCGGTTTATGATGGAGGAAGCCGCCATGTCTTTCGACCTGGAACATGGACCGTTGGTGCGGATTTTTCTACAGGTATTGGACGTCGATGCCAATATACTTATCTATTCCATGCATCATATCATTTCCGATACCTGGTCCAACGAATTATTCTGCAAAGAATTAGTGGCCATATATGAAGCCTTTTTAGCCGGGAACCCGTCGCCGTTACCCGAACCCACCCTTCAATATCCCGATTTTGCCGTATGGCAGAGGGAGTGGTTCCAGGGCGACCTATTGGGGAAACAGTTATCCTATTGGAAAAACGTATTAGGCGGCGAATTGCCGATACTGGAAATGCCTTCGGACCGGCGGCGTCCCCCGGTTTCTTCGTACCGGGGCAGGACTTTTCGCATCGAAATACCCGAAAGTATGACCGTCAGGCTAATGGAACTCACCCGGTTTGAAGGTTGCAGCATGTTTATGATGATGTTGGCTGTATTTAATTTGTTGTTGTACCGCTATTGCGGCCAGCACGATATCCTGGTGGGTACGCCCATCGCCAACCGGAAAAAACAGGAATTGGAAGAGATAATCGGTTTTTTTGCCAATACCCTGGTGCTTCGGAACGATCTTTCCGGGAACCCCACGTTTCGACAATTTTTGGAACGGGTTCGAAACGTTTCAGCCGGGGCTTATGATAACCAGGATTTGCCCTTTGAAAAGTTAGTGGAAGAGTTGCAGCCGGGCCGGTACATGAATTACAACCCCCTTTTCCAGGCCATGTTGGTATTGCAGAATGTGCCCAGGGAGGACCTGGACATGAAGAGTAAGAATCTTGAGGTCAAGTTTTTAGATTCGTTTTCCGGGTCGGTGAAATTCGACATCTGGATATCACTCACCCAGTTCGATAAATACTTTACCGGGGACATCGAATACAGCACCGACCTATTCGATGAAGATACCATACTGCGGTTTTGGGCCCATTTCCAGGGTTTATTGGAGGTAGTTGTGGGCGATCCGGGGCAGCATATCGATGATCTCCAATTCTTATCGGCCGACCAAAAAGAGCAATTACTGTACCGCTGGAACGACGCCGCCAGGGAGTACGATATCAAGCCCCTCCATCAAGCGTTCACAGCGCAGGCCGCAAAAACCCCGGACCATGTCGGACTTGTCGGAGAGGTCGGACCTGTCGGACCTGTCAGACCTGTCGGACTAACCTACCGCCAATTGAATGAGCAATCCGATTGCCTGGCGCAATTGTTAATCGAAAAAGGCGTCCTGGCGGACGATGTTGTGGCTATTATAATGGAGCGTTCTGTCGAGATGGTAATCGGGTTATTAGGAATATTAAAATCCGGCGGCGCCTATTTGCCCATCGATCCCCAATTACCGCAAGACCGCATCGATTACATGCTAAAAGACAGCAGCGCAAAACTTGTGGTTAATGAAAAGTTTTTTAGGGGGTCTGTACCGGCGGGGGCGGTTTTTCAAAAAAGCCCCCCTTGTCGCCGAAGGCATTTTCATCATTCATCATTCATCATTCATCATTCAAATCTCTCCTATTTAATCTACACTTCCGGTTCCACCGGCAAACCCAAAGGCGTCATGGTTCCGCATGAAGGAATATCCAACCGTTTGCAGTGGATGCAGGAAACATATCATTTGACGACGGATGACCGTGTTTTGCAGAAAACGCCGTATAGTTTCGATGTGTCGGTGTGGGAATTTTTCTGGACCTTATTAAATGGCGCCCTGTTGGTAATGGCGAGACCCGGGGGGCATAAGGACAGTGCGTACCTGGTAGAGGTTATAAATCGCGAAAGAATAACGACTATCCATTTTGTACCCACCATGCTGAATGTATTTTTGGAGGACCCGGGGGTTCATACGCTGCGGACGTTGAAGCGGGTTATTTGCAGCGGCGAGGCCTTGCCGGCGGAGTACGTGGAAAAGTTTTATGAACTTTTTCCTCTGGGAGTGGAGTTGCATAATTTATACGGACCCACCGAGGCTTCGGTGGATGTAACCTATTGGCCCTGTGAAAAGGATAGCCGGCGGCATGTGATACCTATCGGGAAGCCCGTTGCCAATACCCAGGTATATATATTGGACCGCAATTCGAACATTGTTCCTGTTGGGGTTCACGGCGAGCTTCACATTGGCGGCATCCAGTTGGCCCGGGGCTACATCAACCGCCCTGAACTAACGGCAGAAAAATTTTGTTTAATTAAAAGTTTTTCAGGGGGTGCAGGGGGGCGGTTTTTCAAAAAAGCCCCCCTGCTTTACCGCACCGGCGATTTAGCGCGGTGGCTGCCGGGGGGCGTCATCGAGTTCATCGGACGTATCGATCACCAGGTTAAAGTGCGGGGGTTTCGCATCGAATTGGGAGAGATCGAGTCCAATTTAAGGGAGCACGGCGCCGTATCCGACGCCGTTGTGTTGGCCAGGGAAGGTAAACTGGTTGCGTATATCGTACCCGATATGCAGGCGCACGCCGCAGCCGGGGATTTGAGCGGCGAGCAAGTCTCCGATTGGCGGAAAGTATTTGACGAAACCTATGATAAAGATCACGGGCAGCAGGACCCCACATTCAACATCAGCGGGTGGAACAGCAGTTACACCGGCGGGCCTATACCGGCTGAAGAAATGCAAACCTGGGTCGATCGAACCGTTGAGCGGATACTCTCGTTAAAGCCCCAAAACATTATGGAAATCGGTTGTGGGACCGGGCTTTTCCTTTTCCGGGTTATTCCCCATTGCCGCACGTACCTGGGGACCGATATTTCCGGGGCAGGATTGCAATACATCGATAAGCAGTTGGAACAAATAAAACAACGGCAGACCGGTCTGGCGGAAGTGCTGACGCGGCGGTGCAGCGCCGACGATTTCACAACAATTGAATCCGGCAGTTTGGATTTAGTAATACTCAATTCCGTTGTCCAGTATTTCCCTTCCGCCGATTACCTCGTAGAGGTATTGGAAAAAGCCGTGCACAAGATCAAACCCGGCGGCCATATATTTATCGGCGACGTTCGCGGCCTGTCCCATTTGAAAACGTTCCACATTTCAGTCGAGTTGTCCCGGGCCGAACCAGGGGTAGACAAAGAAACCATCCTGCGCCGGGTAATCGACAGGATGTCGCGGGAACAGGAATTAGTGATCGACCCGCTTTTCTTTAGCGCCCTGGAAAAACAGGTCCCCCGTATAAAGCGCGCCCAATTATTAATCAAATACGGACGTTACGCCAATGAACTCTCCAAATTCCGTTATGATGTGATCCTCCATGTAGGCGAGGAAAACCGGGAGTTCCCCCGGCTCCAGCCCGATCTTGTCATCGATTGGAAACAGGAGAAACCCGGCTTCGCGGAACTCCGGCAAGTATTAACCGGTCTGGCAAAGGAAGGCCATGAACCCCGGGGTATCGTTATCAAATCCGCACCCAATGCCCGGCTTATAGACGATACCCGGGCGCAAAAGCGGCTTGCCGGGGTCGAGGAACCCGCCGTCGCCGGGTTATATCCCGATGATTTCCTCGAACTGGGCAAAGAATTCCCATACCATATAGTTGTCCAGGTATCTCCAGCGCCCGGAGAAGAAGGGGCTTTCGATGTCGTATTCACGCATCGCAACCTGGGAGAGACCGTGTCCGCGGCGTCGTGGGAAATACATCCCGGTCTGATGCCGGCGGACGCGCTGGATGTGGGTGCTTTCCATTGGCATGCCTATACCAACAATCCGCTGCTGGTAAAAATCACCGGCAGGTTGATCCCCCAATTGCGCGAGTACTTAAAAGAGCGGGTCCCGGAATACATGATCCCTTCCCATTTCATCATGTTGGACCGCTTGCCCGTTACCTCCAGTGGGAAACTCCACCGCCTGGCGCTGCCGGAACCCTTGCAGGTGCAGGTGGACCCAGGGCAGGAGTTCGCGGCGCCGGTCACGGAAACCGAGCTATTGTTGGCGCAAATCTGGAAAGAGATACTGAACCTTGAGAAAGTCAGTATCAACCACAATTTCTTCCAATTGGGCGGCGATTCCGTAAACGCCATCCAGACCGTATCGCGGGCCAATAAAAAAGGATTAAAAATCAGCGTTCAATTAATATTTAAGAACCAGACCATCGCCGATTTAGCCGCGGCGGCGGAAAAAAACCGGCAAAAATTCATTACCGTTGGGGAAGATGCCTATAAAGAGTTCGCCGCGTCGCTGGACATGGACGCCATCAAAAAACAACTTGCCCCCGGGGTGGAGATCGAAGATATCTACCCCGCCACCCCTTTACAGCGTCACCAGGCCCATTTCCTGGAAACCGGTAAAATCCAGGACCCGCCCCTTTACCTTTACCTCCGGTGGGCGCCGCCGCATGCCATACCCATCGATATCGATTTACTGAAAAAGATACTGCGGATGGTATCGGAACATCACCGGGTGCTGCGTACCGTTATCCTGTGGAAAGGCTTAAAAGAACCCCTCCAGGTAATATTAAAAGAGTTGGAGTTCAATTTCGCCTATTACGATTTAGCCACGCTTCCGCCGGAAGAGAAGCTCCCGGCCTTTAATGAAGCCTTGAAGCAAGATTGGGATAAAACCTTTGTACGCACCGATTCATCGCCCATGCGGGTGGGTGTGTTTAAGTTGACGGAGAACATTTTCCAGTATTATTTTACCGGCGATTACATGCGGGTGGACGGCTGGAGCGCCCACAGTTTCATGGAAGGAATCTTCGCCTTATACGGGGCCATGGTTACAGGCGCCCCCATACCCGCGTTATGGACGCATGACAATTGTTACAAAGAATACCTCCATTTCCTGCGCCTGCAGGATAAGAACGCCGCCAGGGATTATTGGCGGACCATTTTTAAAAATTACGACGTCCCGAAGCCCCTGACTTCGCTGCCCGGGAATAAAACCGGGCAGGGAACCGGGTTTAGCGGATCCTATTTTTATTTAACGCCGGAAATGACCGCGCGCCTCGAGCAATTCCTGTTAAAAAACAGGGTGAGTCTCGGCATTTTTGCCCAGGGACTGTGGGTTGCCCTGTTGGGCCAATATCTACAGCGGGACCGGATACCCTACGGCATGGTGACCACCGGCAGGTCGGCGCCCCTTGCCGGCATCGAGCATATGTCCGGGCACAGCATCAACATCGTTCCCGTGTCGGTTCCTTTGTCCAGGGAAAAACAATTTTTGGACCATCTCAGGGATATCCTGGATATCCAGGTCGAATGGACGCAGTATGAATATACGCAGATCGACAAAATATATGAGTGGCTCGATCGCCCCGTGGACCGGCCGTTGATCGATCATTATGTCGTCATCCAGAATTTAGGCAGCGCCATGGGCGAAATCCGGGGCATGGAAAAAGACGCCGAACGTTGGGAGCGGGATGCCGAGTTAATGTTTGCCAAGATGGAGTATCCCATGAGGTTCGATGTCTTTTCCGGGTATGAGTATTGTTTTACTTTCCAGTATTATTTACGTTACTATACCACGCCCGCCGTGAAAGGGTTGATGGATAACCTAAAAATCATGATTGAGGCGGCCATTGAAAATCCCGCGCAGACGGTAGGGGAGTTAATGAACTTAGTGGACATCGAAAGATATAAATATCATGAGAATGAAGAACCGGACCATTTCGTCCAGCATTAGGGGGAAAAAAACATAAGCCCATCAATTACACCAATTAACACGAAGGTTTTTTGCCGACTGGCCCCTAATTACTGGGATTACCGTAGATACCCACAGTCCGGCATCCCGCAGCGATGTCGGTTGGGACACGCGGGAGCTGCCTCGGCTGACGAAGATGCCGGCCCTTTGACCATGACGGCGCCCGGCGCCGATATTAATTTGGTAAGATCGCCGGAATCACATTGGGGACAAACGACTGCGGCATTCGTTCTTTTTAATAAGATTTCACTGGTCTCGCCGCAGCGGTTGCATTTATATTCGTAGATAGGCATTGTTTCTCCTCTAATTTTTAATATAGTAGTTTACCACTTTTTGAGGATGTTGTAAATGCAAAAGAGGGCTAAACAAGAGTGGTACTTATTTTTCTTTTTTAGGCTCCGATTTGGGGAAATTGAATGTTATGCCGACAATTTTCCAGCCATCATTAAACTTGTAAAGCGACAGGTAATCGGTAAATTCACATTTCCCTTCATAAAAGGCGTCGATGCGTGCTGCGGCAGCATTACCGGCAACATCCAGCATGGCAAGTTTGTACTCGTTTTTTTGTTTGATTTCGGGTTCTAGTTCTTTCCATTTTTCAAGTTTCTCGATCATTTTGGAAAGAGGGATCTTTTCAATGGTATCATCCTTTAATGCCAGCATGGTGAAGTCAGGGTGAAAACCTTTTTTTACGGCCTCGACGTCGCGGTCCTGGTAAAAGCCTTTCAAAAAAACTTCCTTTATGACGGTTTTGACAGTCATTACTTCTTTGTCGTTACACTCTTTCTTTTCCCCGGTCTGACCGGCAAAGGTAAGGGTGATAAACACCATCAAGATGATTAACATATACTGTATCTTTTTCATTTTAATTCCTCCAGTATCACTGTATGGATACATTAATACAGTAATACAATTTTGTCAACTTACCCTGCCCGCCTTTTCTCATTTTCCGTGGCTGGATCATTACAATAGGCTATTGCAAAAGGCCCGCATTTCTTATAGAATATAAAATGATAAAAAAAGAACTTTCTCCCGATTTGGGTAATAAAGTCCCGCTGCCGGCCAAATTAGCATTAATGGCCGCCTGTCTCTTCTGGGCCGTTTCTTTTATCGCCACCAAAACGGCGTTGGCCAGCATCCCGCCCCTGACGGTTGTCACGCTGCGGCTGCTGATCTCTTCCCTGTGTTTCCTGGTGTGGCTGCTTGCCGGGGGGAAAAAAATTCCATATCACGGCCCGGCCTGGTTAGGGAAGTTATTCCTGTTGAGTCTTTTCGGCACGGGCCTGCATTACGGCATCCAGACCATCGGTATTCAATACACCACGGCCTCCAATGCATCTTTGTATGCGGTGACGGGTCCGATCTCCATTACCATCATCGCCGCTCTTTTCCTGGGCGAACGTATCACCTGGAAAAAAGCGGTGGGGATTGCCTGCGCCATGGTGGGGGTCCTGGTGGTGCTGGGCATCGATACTCTTAAAAACTTTCAACTGAAAGGCAACCTGCTGGGCGACTTGTTGGTGTTTGTCAGTATTTTTATGTGGGGGATTTTTACGGTGATGAGCAAAGGCATGACCCGGAAACTGAGCGCCGTCGAACTGACGGCGTCGGTTACCTTTATGGGCACGCTCTACATGCTGCCCCTGGGTTGGATCGAGATGAGTCGTTCTTCTTTCTCGTTGGCGTCGATTACATTGGAGGGTTGGGCCGCGGTGGCTTTCCTGGGCGTCACTTGTTCTTTCCTGGCCACGCTGCTCTATGTCCTGGCCCTGGAGCGCACGGAATCGCAAAAAGTGGGGGTCTATTTATACACGATTCCGCCCATGACTTATATTGTCGCCGCCCTATATTTGAAAGAAACCATCGGGTTGAGCTTGCTCCTGGGGTCGGTAATCGTAATGGCCGGGGTGTATCTTACTGAAAAAGGGTAAAACACAGCCCGCGAAACACGCGAAAAACGCGAAAAAAAAGAGGGCCACAGGTACGCGACGAACACGGACCGACACGGATAGACAAAAGCTTTTGGAAGTCCAGAAAACTTTTCTTGAAACTATTATTTTTTACCAAACCACGTTGATACCTTCCACATCCTTGAACTTGCTGTCGGAAGAGATAACAGGAATATTTAAATATTTTGCCGTTGCCAGTATTAAACGATCATGCATTTCATAAAAATCGACGGATTTGGCTTCTATTACTATTTCTGTCGATAAATCGATGACTTCATAAATGGTAGATAACCGAATTTTTTCTACCACTTTTTCTAATGATACCGGGATTTTATTTCTTTCCGACAGGTACAATATTTCCATGAAACTAATCGTAGAGACAAAGAATTTGCACTTGCCGCTATCCCCTTCGGCAAATATTTTTTTTACCTTTTCACTTAACTTGCCACTTTTGGATAAATATCGCACCAATGTTACTGTATCTAACAAGTAGTCCATCAGTCAAATTCCTTCCTATCCAGATTCTGTTGGATTTCGTTGCGTATGGTTTTCAATTCCTTTTCGATGTCAATTTTCTCAAAACCTTTGTTCTCCCAGATACCCCTCACGCTGATGGGTTTCTTTTTTTGAGCCCTGGTGGTATATAATATGTATTCGATAAACCGTTGGACTTCTTCCAATCTATTCATCGGTACCATCGATAAATTGCTGATAATTTTTATCTTTTTTAACTGCATTTCATTCATAATACTTCCTCATCAAGATAAATTATAATTTAGAATGGATTTTTTTTCAAGTCAAAAGGAAAACTTTTCTCTCCACCTTTGCCTCCGACGACCAGGAACCTTTTTATAAAACCATCACGGATGGACGGTTCCTCTACCTCCAAAAATTTTTTATAGTTTATTTAATTTTCAATCCTCCACGCCGCGTCGGTGACCTTCGTCAAGGTCTCTGCTTTCTGGCGGGAGAGTCCGTCCATCAACCAGACAGAGTTCCGACCATCCACTTTATGCCGCCAGAATATATCCGGTTTGCCGTTGCCGTCGTAATCGCCGACTCCGGGGATTTCCCAATCCGCATTGACAACCGATAATGTCTCGGTTCTGACCAACGCGGTTCCATTCATGATCCAGATTCGATTACTTCCGTCCGCGGTGTTGCGCCAGAGGATATCGGGTTTCCCGTCGCTGTCGAAATCACCGGCCCCACCGATGTCCCAGGCCTGGGTTGCTTCGGAAGTAAGCAACACCTCGCCGGTGCGCGCGATTCCATCCATGAGCCAGACTTTATTGCCGCCGGCGGCGCGGTTCCGCCAGAGGATATCGGGTTTCCCGTCGCTGTTGAAATCCCCGGTCCCGCAAATGTCCCAGGACAGGTCGGTCTCAGCCGGGAGCTGCGCGGTCCCCGCGTATGTGGTCCCGTTCATGGTCCATACGAAATTGGCGCCGTCGGTTTTATTGCGCCACAGGATATCTTCTTTGCCGTCATTATTGAAATCCCCGGTCCCGACGATCTTGTTATCGGTATTGGGCTCGTCCCGGATCAGGGCCGCCTGGGGGTCCAGTCGCGGATCGTTTATTGCCGGACTCTCCTGGGCCAATCCCGTCAACCATAGGCAGTTGTACCCGCCTGCGCCATAATAACGCCATATTATATCGGCTTTACCGTCTCCGTCGAAATCGGCGGCGGTATTTTTATAGGCGGCGATGGAAAACGCACTCTTACTGATGTCGCTGAGATTTATCCCAACATCCACACTGGATATTTTGATTTTGTAATCGCTAGCCGGGGCCTGGTTTGCGGGCACGGTCCAGGTGAATTTCCCGGCGGCGGCCGGGGTGCTTTCTGAAATCACGGTATTCAACGCCGCGCCTTTGTATAATTCGATCTTGATGTCGTTTATTCCACTGGAACCCCAGGTGATGTCATAACCGCGCTTGACCTGCCATACGCCCGCGGCCACGGGGTAATTTAACGTGATGGCCGCGAGGGGCGCGATTGAGAACGCATTGGATATATCTTTGGCCATGACGCCGGCATCGACGGAGGAAATTTTGATTTGATAATTATTACCGGCGCGCATCCTGGCCGGGATGGTCCAACTGTATGTATGGGTTGCCGCGGGTACGGAGCCCACTATGATGGATAATGACTTCCCGTTTTTGTACAACTCGATTTTCACATTGGTAACGTTGTAAGCTTCCCAGGCCATGTCGAATATGGAACCCATAAGGGGCGCCTCGCCGCCGCCGGGCGCGGTTACTTTGATGCTGCACGCCGTGAGATTGTAATCGGCCTTGAGATCATCGGACTGAAAGGTTGTGGAACCGGCGATGTCGTAAGTCTTGTGGTTGATGCTGTCATATAATTTAAATTTTATCGTCTCCCCGTTGGTATTGCCCAGGATGGTGGAGAAATAATAACCGTCGGTTCCAATGGGACTGACAGACCGGCAGTCGCCTTCCCCGTTGGAGCCTACACTGGCCAGGTAATACCCGGAAGCAGCGACGGCCTGTCCTTCTAAATAGACTTTGCCAAAGACCACCATATTGTACTGGTTCCCGGTGATGACTTTCCAGGGCGTTTCGGAAACGTCCGGGTTTGTCTCCGCCAATGTTCCCCCTGATCCCCCGGGTCCATCGGCGGAGACCGCTGCGCCGTACGGGTAAATCAATATGCCCGGGGCCGTCGTCTTGATGGTGTATCCTTTATTGGGTTCCATCCGGGTCAGGTCGCCGATCAAACCGTTCCCGATTTTCACTGCGGACTGGGTTTGGCTCTTGACCTGGTTCAGCGGGGCCATAATGGAATTCAATGCGGTTTCCACGGGCTGGGCCGGCAGCGGCAGATAAGCGGTCCAGTTCCACCCCAACACCAACGGCAGGGGTTTATTAAAGGAAATCGTTAGCCCTTCTATACCTAAAGTAGAGGTTTGCGTGGTTTTGACTTTGTACATGACGCCATTGGCAATGCCGGACATATCGGTTAAGTCGCCAATCCAATTTCCGCTGGAATAAATGGCGGCCTGGGTCTGACTTTTGACCTGTTCCACGGAACCCAGGACAGCGGCAAAAACGGAATTTAGCGAGGCATCGGCCGGTAAGGCATTGAAAGCAATCCAGTTCCAACCGAGCACCATGGGAATATTCTGGGTCCTGGGGCCGAAATGGAGGGGAAGATCGGCATAGATGTTATCGGAAATAAACTCGATGGTTTCGCTGGCATCGATGACCGGGCCGGAGGGATTGGGCCACAATTTGAAGGTGATTGTTTCAGCGGAGGAGGCGTTACTGCGAATGGTAATATAGTAATTGCCAGCAACGCCCACAATGGCGACGCCCCGGCAATCGGCGACGCCGCCGGGGCCGAAAGCGCCGAGCCAGTCGCCGGCTGCCGCCGCGGTAATGCCGTGATAGGCTTTCCCGTAAACCGCCATGTTGTTTTGCATGCCGACTACCGGGACCCAACCGGCGGGATTGGAAAAGATCGTGAAAACCGCGTCGCTGATATCCGACGGGACGCCGCCGGGGCCGCTGATCCGTACTTTGCAATTGGCGGATGGAGCGGCCGGCACTGTCCAATTGAAATTCCCGGTGTTTTCTATCGCAGAAACAATTTCTATCCAGTTGAGACCGTTATCGATGGAGTACTCGATTTTGATATCTCCCACGGGACCGGCATTGGTCCAGGTAATGGCTTGCAGCGAACCGGTATCCCAGACTTCCCCGCCATTGGGGGAGGTCACTAGCAATGAATCGGTTTCGCCTAAGGTGATTTCAACCTGCGCAACGCCGCCTTCGGTAACGGTTATGGCATTGGCCGCGGCATGGGTGGCTTTTTCATTGTACCATTCCGTGGCGTATATACTCTTACAGGACGCACTTAATTTGTACATACCGGGCAACAGTCCCTTGAATTCAAAATATCCGCTGCTGTTGCCGGAAACTTGCGACAGGATGCTGTAAGGACCTGTCGTATCATATAGTCTAATGACAGCGCCATTGAGGGCCTGACCGCTTTTAAGACGGACGTAACCGGAAATAGTCCCGCCGCCGCCTTCCGTCATCACGGCATCGATGTCGGTAGTGGTAATTCCGGCCTGGACCGTGAAGGTATCCGCGGCGGTTAAGGTCTGTTTATTATTATAAAAAACACATCTGTATTTGCCTCCCATAACATCGCTGCTGGAGAAGTATGCCTTCATTTGGCCGGGGGGGACCCTGGTTATGGTGTAATATCCATAATAATCGGTGGCGGCGTTGACAAAAGCAAAGGAATCGCCGGCGGTATTGTATAAACGCACCCGGATGTTTGGAATTCCATTGCCGCTTTCATCGGTCACTCGACCGGTTACTGTACCCGCGGGCGACAGCACGGCGTCGATATTGGGGGTTGTGCCGCCGTTGGTGACCTGGACCCAATCGCCCTCCTCTTCCGGGCCATATTTAAATACTTTACCGTTATAAATTTGGGGCGCGTAACTGACCGGGGTTATGGGTGAATAGAAATACACATGGTACGCCCCCTCGGTGATTCCGCTTACCTGGTAATTCCCATCGGCATCGGTTTGCCCGTCCCAACAATCGACGTCAGTCCAATCTTTCTCCACATATACAGCGACGCCCGCAATACCCGCGTCGTTTTCGTCGGTAACGCGACCGCTGATGGTCCCACCGCCGGCGGCTAACGCGGCGTTTATGCCGGACGTGGTTTGACCCGCCGTCGCCGCAACCATATCCGCGGTTTGAAGCGAATATTTATCGTTGTACCACTGATCGCTGTAATTTGTGTTGTAGTATTGATTATAGTAATAGGCCTCGAAATTAATCTTGTAATTTCCAGTGGCAAGGCCTTTTATCGTATAATCGCCGTTTTCATCGGAGTAACCATAGGTATTGACCATATTCCCGTTCAAATCGTAGGCATAGACCTCCATCTCCGCTATCCCGGCGCCGGTGGAGGCGTCGGTGATACGGCCGGAGATAATACCGCCTGGAGCCAATACGGCATTAATCCCCGAAAAAGTCTGGCCCGGCGTGACGTTAAATATCTCGGCGAAATATGAATCGGTTTTATCGTTGTACCATTCCGGGACATAACTAGCATCGGTACTGTCGGTATTGAAATAAACTCTGCATAAATTTGCCGGGATTCCCTGGATGGTATAATTTCCGCTGCCGTCGGTATACTTATATTTATATTGTCCAGTGGTGTATGCGTTTCTCACGCTAACATGTACATTGGCGATACCGTTTCCGCCGGTATCCGTGACGCGCCCGGACATAATGCCGCCGGGTGAGAGGACCGCATCGATGGTGGTGGTTTGTCCGGATATGAGATTAATCGCGTCGGCCCGGGAAAGGGTGAATTTATCGTTATAATATTCAGAGACATAGTTCCCGGCGACATTAGTGGCATCGAAATTAACCCGGTAACTACCGGGCAAGATACCCGATATGGTATAATTGCCGCCGGAGTCAGTGGTGACGATCGAAAACGTTTTGTTGCCGGAATCATACAACCGTACCCGCACACCCTGGATACCGTTCCCGCTTTCATCGGCGACCCTGCCGCTGAGTACGCCGCCCAGGATCAACTGGGCGTCAATATCGGGGGTAGTTTGTTCGGCTGTGACGCCGACCGGATCCGCGACGGCATAAGTACTTTTGTCAATATACCATTCGGAACAGTAACCGGTACTTGCGGCATTAAAATAGACCTTATAATTCCCGGTTGCCATTCCTACGACCTCATATTTTCCTTCGGGGTTTGTAAGGGCGGATTTATATGAACCGGACGTGATGTAGACGCAAACATTGACATTTTGAATGGGGTTGTCGGAGATATCCGTGACCGTCCCGGTAACTGAGCCGCCGGTGAGCAATTGGGCGTCGACGCCGGGTGTGGTTTGACCCGCTGTAACGGGGATGGCGTCGGCGTCGGCAAATGTGCCTTTATCGTTGTACCATTCGGATAAATACACACTGCCATAAGGGGGGGTGAAACGGATTTTATAATTCCCAGCCGGGAGGGTGGTGGATAAATAGTAACCGCTGGAATTGGCGCCGGCGCCGGCTATGTATTGGTTGTTCATATCATATATATCTACTGCTGCAGAAAAGATGGGATTCCCGGAGCTGTCGGCGACAGTACCGCTGATGGCGCCCCCTTGCACCAGTTGGGCGTCGATATTGGGTATGGTTTGACCGACAGTGACATTTAGCGGGTCCGCGGTTTCATAGGTGGTTTTATTGTTATACCAGATGGGGAAATAGTTTTGACTGTAGTTCGAAAAGTAAATTTTGTAAGTCCCGGTCGGTAATCCTTGAAGAGCATATTGGCCTGATGAGTTCGTATAAGCGCTGCCGCTGACCACGAAAGCCGATATACGGGCTTCGACGCGAGTATTTTCCAATGGGGCCCCCCCTGTACCGGTGACCGAGCCGCTGATGATCCCCCCTTCAGTCAGTTGGGCGTTTATATCGGGTGTGGTCTGGCCGACCGTGACGATTACCGGGTCCGCGGTCTCAAAAGAGCTTTTATCGTTGTACCATTCGGGTATGTAATTTAAGCCATAGCAAGTAAAATGAACCTTGTATGTGCCGGCGGGGATGCCATAAATCCTATAGTATCCCAGGCTGTCCGCATAGCCATGCTGGTATATAATTTCGTTATTTTGATTATGGACATTGACGCCCACATTCGCTGTGCCATTGCCGTTGGCATCGGTAATCCGGCCCGATATCATGCCCCCTTGAGCCAATTGGGCGTCGATACCGGGTGTGGTTTGGCCAACCGTAACTGTAACCTGGTCGGCTGTATCGACGGTAGTTTTGTCATTGTAATACTCAGGGACATAGTTTTGATGATAGCCCGAGAAAAAGATTTTATAATCCCCGCCGGGAATTCCCCCCACCGAATAATATCCTTCGCTGTCGGTGAGACTCGCCGCGACATTTGAATGACTCAAATTGAATATGTCTACTTCGATATCCTTGATACCATTGCCTGATTCATCGATCACCCGCCCGCTGACGATCCCGCCATCGGCCAATTGGGCGTCGATATTGCCGATGGTTTGTTTCGTCGCAAGCAAAATAGTATCCGCATTTTCAAAGTTCGCTTTATCGTTATACCATTCTTGTATATAGTTGCCTGCATTTTGCGTATAAAAATCGACCTTATAATTCCCGGGCCTTAATCCTACGATTTCATAATAGCCATCGGCGTCGCTTGTACCTGCATACCACGAATTATCGCCGACTTCCTGGGCGTTGGCCCGGACATTGGGAATCCCGCTGCCGGAGACATCGGTTACCCGGCCGGAAATAATACTGCCGGCAGCCAGTTGGGCATCGATATTACCGGTGGTCTGGCCAGGGGTTACGATAAAGATATCTGCTGTTTCTTGTGAACTTTTGTCGTTATACCATTCTCGTATGTAATTCACCGTGGAAGAGGTTTGGAAAAATGCCGTGCAGTTACCTGCCGGGATACCCCTGACCGTATAATACCCATCGGCATCCGTGGAGTTCCAACAACTGATGTTATTTAAATAAACTCCAACATTGACATTTAAAATACCGGCGCCCGATTCATCGATCACCCGGCCGCTGACAGCGCCCCCCAATACCAATTGGGCGTTAATCCCATTGGTGGTTTGGCCCGCTGTAATAATAACCGGGTCGGCGATTTCAGATGAGTTCTTGTTATTGTACCATTGGTAGACGTAATTGGAATCGTGTGGGGGGGAAAAAACAACTTTATAGTTTCCAGGCGTTATTCCGCCGATTGAGTAATTGCCGTCGGCGTCGGTGTCGGCAGCCCCTACATAAGACGTCGAATCGAAAGTATAGGCCTGGACCTGAACATTGGCGATGCCGTTTTCCGCTTCATCGATCACGCGACCGGTAATACCTTCGGAAATCGTAAATACTGCATCGCTGATATCGTTGGGGCTTCCGTCGGTTTCGCTAATTCTCACCAGGCAAGTGAAGGAAGATAAAGTGGGAACAGTCCAGGTGTAACTCCCATCGTTTTCCGTGGAAGTGGTGATTTCAGTCCAGTTGGCGCCGTTATCGGAGGAAAGCTCGATTTTGACGTTTCCCAGTGCACCGGTAGATGACCAGGTAATTTCATGCGTCGAACCGATTAACCAATTTTCACCGCCGTTGGGAGAAGTAACGGTTATGGTTGGAGTTTGTCCGATAGTGAATGTGCTATCGGAAGTATCGGTTTGTGTTCCTCTATTTCGAACAATACGAGCCAGACAACTCGAAGAGGTTAGCACAGGCAAAGTCCAACCGTGAGTCCCTGTGGGTGGAATACCCAGCGCAACATTTGACCAAGTCTGGCCGTTATTGTTGGAATAGGTGATAGTTACAGTACCGGTTCCTCCAGGATTGGACCAGGTAATATCATGAACTGTCCCCGGTTCCCAGGTTTCACCGCCGTTTGGAGAGGTAATGGTGATTGTTCCACAATTATCTTGATAATATTCCCATGAACCGGCTTTAGCTTGTAACCATGTTAGGAGGGTTGGATCGGTTGCAGATAGGCAATTGTATTCGAGTTTGAGTTCATAAGTAGATATTGAATTTAAATTTGTAAAACTAACCGGTATTTCTCCGCTCAGGTTGTTATGGTCCAGGTAAAGGGAGTCCAGGTGCGTCAAATTTCCCAATTCGGAAGGGATGTTTCCGCTGAGTTGGTTATTAAAGAGAAAGAGGGTATTTAAGTTGCCCAGATTCCCCAATTCGGATGGGATGCTACCGGTTATCTGGTTATCTCTCAGTGAAAGGGTTTGTAAATTGCTTAGATTTCCTAACGAAGAGGGGATGCTCCCGGTAAGCTGGTTCGCATCGAGGAAAAGATAAATTAAATTAGGCAGGTACCCCAATTCGGGGGGGACAGCCCCGGACAATCGGTTTTCTCTTAAATAAAGAAACTCCAGATGGGGAAGATTTCCTATTGTTGAAGGGATGCTTCCTGTAATTTGGTTTTCTGATAAATCAAGAACTCTCAAACTGGTCATGTTCTCTAATGTGGAAGGAATACTCCCACTGAGTTGATTTCGTTCCAACTCAAGAAAGACCAGATTGGCCAGGTTACCCAACTCAGGTGGAATACTCCCGCTGAGTTGGTTATTATAAAGACCACAGTAACCTAAATTACCCAGGTTTCCAAATGAGGATGGGATACTTCCGTTGATATAGTTACTACACATTCCAAGCTCTGTCATATTGCCCAGGTTTCCCAATTCGGAAGGCAGGCTCCCGACCAGATTATTACCGTTGAGAGAAATTTCCTGGACAGAATCCGAAGTAAGGTAAATTCCGTGCCAGGTATTTTCCGTGCCCGGCATGGCGAAGCCATCCGTATCCAGCGGCGGGGTTTTCCATCCGCTGTTGTCTGTCCAACTGTCGCCGTTGGTGGAGTTGTACAGTGCGATCAATGCTTCACGCTCTAGCGCCGGGATCGCGCCCTGGATGAAATTCGGAACGCATAAAAATAATACGATCATTAAGCCAATAAAAATTCTCTTTCTCATTTTAGCCTCTCTTTAATAATTACCATTATTATTGCCCATATGGCTCACGCCAACGGTTTATAAGGCAGCGTACAAGACGCCGCCGCCATCCTTTCAACCGGCTTTAGAAGTAAGTATACTACAACCATCGGGCAATGTCAATTATAGCAACCTGAATCCGCCGCCTAATTTTATGAGCCGCGAAGAACGCGAAGGACCGCGAAGGGTGGGAGCGAAACCTGCCTGGACCCGTATTTTTTTTCGGCCCGCGAAACACACGAAAGACGCGAAGAGTGGGAGCGAAATCTGCCTGTCCCCGTATTTTTTTTAGAATTTTTTATAATAAAACCTCTTGGTGAACCTTTGTGCCTTCGTGCCTTGGTGGCTATTTTCATGGCTGATTTCTTGCCCGTCCCTTTTTCCCTCCATCTTAAGAGCGTTACCAGGTGGGTAATTGTTTTGACTGATAATGACATATTTGTTCTCCTAATGATTGGATTTTAGTTTTAAAACTGCGCTGTTATTTAAGATTAGTCTTCTTATATTAAAAAAAACAGCGGTAACAAGTAGGATTTTTATGGTGATATCCACTGCTTTTCCAGTGACGGGCTCAACTTTTTTGGCGACAGCCTTCACTTTTACACAGATGGTCTCAGCTTTTGTGGTGACGGCGCCAACTTTTCCACAGTCGGTCCCAGCTTTTCCACAGTCGGTCCCAGCTTTTGTGGTGACGGCGCCAACTTTTCCACAGTCGGTCCCAGCTTTTCCACAGTCGGTCCCAGCTTTTGTGGTGACGGCCCCAGCTTTTCCACAGTCGCTCCTAACTTTTCCACAGTCGGTCCCAGCTTTTCCACAGTCGGTCCCAGCTTTTGCGGTGACGGCCCCAGCTTTTCCACATTCACTCCTAACTTTTCCACAGTCGGTCCCAGCTTTTCCACAGTCGGCCTCAGCTTTTGTGGTGACGGCCCCAACTTTTCCACAATCACTCCCAGCTTTTCCACAGTCGGTCCTAGTTTTTCTAGAATCGGCCTTTGATTTTGTGGCGACAATATCTATTTTCATAGTGCGGGTCTCAATTTTTTCGGTGTGAGGTCTGCCTTTTAAGATGACATGGTTTGCTTTTGTGGGTATCTTGCCTGGGTTGCAAAGTAATTGTTCAGGTTTGCCGGTAACCTTTCCAGGTTCGCCCTGACATGGAGCGGAACCTGCTTGTCCCCGTATTTTTCTTCTTGGTGAACCTTTGTGCCTTGGTGCCTTGGTGGCTATTTTCATGGCTGATTTCTTGCCCGTCCCCGTATTTTTTTCGGCCCGCGAAACACACGAAAGACGCGAAGAGTGGGAGCGAAACCTGCCTGTCCCCGTATTTTTTTCCCCTTTTTGTTTTTACCGGAAAGGTTCCCAGACGTTTTTCGCCTGGAAAGCCCGGGTTTGCTTCCGATCGATATTCAATTCCAGGCACCAATAATTTACAGCTTTCTTACTGAGGCCGCGACTCGTTAACAGTACTTCTTTGAATTTCCCCATTCCATACTTCTCCTGGACTACTTTGATGAAATCGAAACCGCCGAAATTAATCGCCCGTTCGATAACAATTTCCGGGTTCAACGCTTCTTTATCCACATCCCAAAATAATTCTTCCCTCATTTTACTCATGATGTCATTCTACCACTAAAAGACGCCGATTACAATTCCATATCCAATTTTTTCTCAGTAAAAATATGGGAGCGAAACCTGCCTGTCCCGAATGTCACTAAGATAAGAAATCCGAAATCCGAAATTCGAAATTCGAAACAAATCCCAATGACCAAAAAAATAAATGACCGAAACGGTAAAAAGATAAAATGATGAATGATGAATGATGAATGATGAAGAAAAAACAGGAAGCGAGGAAGTTAGGAAGAGCGGAAGAGCGGAGAAAAGCAGAAGAGGAAAAGAAAAAACAGGAGGAATTGCTGAAAAAACAATCTGTGAAAATCTGTGCCATCTGTGGACTTAAGTTTTTTTCGTGTTCATTCGTGTCATTCGTGGGCCTGCTTTTGTTTCTTGTTTTGAATTTTGAGCTTTTACGTTTCGCAATTTTGAATTTGTTTCGGATTTCGTGCTTCGTGCTTCGGATTTTAATCTGTGTAATCTACGCCATCCGCGCCATCTGTGGTTCGGACATTCCGTCGAAAGCGCAAGGACATACCCGCCGGGGAAGTTTAATTTGTTTCTAAAAAATGCGTAAAAGCCTTTCTGACAAATTTTTCAGCTCTTTCACCTACTTCCTGCTTCAACGGTTCAATAATGAATTCTTCAAAGTTATGAAATAAAAACCAACCCATCCGGGAATATTGTTCCGTCGGCTCCCCGGATTTTTTTAACTCTGCGAATATTATTTCGATTGATCCGGGTCATGAAACCCGATCCTACGCTTTCGACATGTTCCGTGTTTCAGATACATAGAATAGGCTTTTTCCAGTAAACGCGCCGGTTTATGCAGACTGTCTTCCTTAAACTTTTGAATAATAAAGTTCTCGAATTTTTCGAGTAGAAACCAACCCAATCGAGAATAAGGGCGATGCGGCTCCCGCGCACGCTTCATTTTAGTAAATTCGATATCGATTAAACATTCGAAGGTTTCTTGATTTATGTCCTTTGTAATAAATCTCCGTAATGGAGTGGCAAAAGCTTCAAAGAATCGATCTACTAATCCCTTACGCTCCGTTACCAATTCACTGCGCCTTAATTTGCAGATTTCGATAGTAACTTCTCCTTTTGGGGATACTCCTTTAACGTTGCCGTCCGGCAAGAAAGTTAGATGCTCTTCAGGTATATCTATTTCAGGATGCAGCAGCAGGGGAAATTCATCGGCATGGGCCTCCCGGAATGCGATGCAGCCGCTTCTCAGTGATGCTGGGTTAAATACACGTTTTCCCTTTGCCGTATCGATGGGAAAATGAGTCGATTTGGCAATGTTACAATCCAGGCAAGCCGGCACCAGGTTATTCCAATCGTATCCCAGCCAATAATAACCGGGATGTGATTCCTCGCCATTGAGTTCTTTTTTTGGCCTGTAATGATCTATATTGATGTTGCTCCTGGGCTTAATGGAGGTTTCGCAGTACCCACATTTATAGTAATATAAGGGTTAAAAATCTTTAGCAAGCTTTTTGATATATTTTTGATGACTATCAAAATCGTGTTCGCTTTTTTCTTTCAACAGCCTTCCAACGAGTTTTTGAAATCCTTTGGATATTATCACTTCCGGTACCGGCAGATGTTTTCGGTCTATGTGGATCATGTCATCCGGCTCCTATTGATTATTAAACGGGCTCGAATAAATCATCGGGAAAATCCCGGTCGCTTTCTTCGAATTTTCTCAGGTCATCCATTATTTGGGATTCTTCAAATTCTAATGCCTTATAATAGTTTTCCGAGGTTTTCATGTCGGCTAATCGTTCATTGGACGCCGGGTAAATTTCTTTATCAAGGCCGAAAATAGGGGACGTGAGAAGATGGTGGGGAAGAAGATTTTTAATATCCAGGTCTACCCGTTCAACCTGGATTCCTTTTTCCTCGGTACGGGTTACTTTAAGGAATATCGAATCTTTAGGCGCCCCTAAAATTGGAATTTCGCTGTGGGTAGCGGCAATGAATTGAATTTTCGGAAATATATCCGAAAGCAGTTTCGGGAGTCTCCGCATCCATTTGGGGTGCAAATGAAGGTCCAGTTCATCGATGAGGACAATTCCTTTGAAATCCACCGGGTCGATATCCCTTAATCCGTCGCTTTCGTACTCTTTATAGAAACGAATCAACAGGTCGCCTACCATGGAAATGATACCCTTATTCCCGGCGGCGAGTTTTTGAAAAGGGATGGGTTCAAAAAAACCGCCGCCGTCTTCCTCATTCTCTTTTTCTGTATATAAAATTTCATTGTTTTCCGCATCCACCGTGATGTCTGCGCCGTGGGGCAGGAGCGACAGTAAAATCGATTTTACGGTTTCATACCGGGGGTCTTTCTTCAGGAACCAGAATACCAGTTCCCGTTCGATGTTCAACGATACACCGTCGGTGTTAAAAATGCTGTAGGTCCTGGCGCTTCGACCGGTGATTTCATTAGCGGTCCGGTTGCTCTGGATTTCCAACCGTGACGAACCATACGCCGCAAAATAACCGAAAGAAGAAGGTTTTACCCCAGGACAGCCGACATTATGAATCAGGCTGTCATTTTTATAATAAATTTCAACACCGATTTTACTATCGTATTCGTTTTCGCACTCTTTTTCAGAGTCCGTTAAACTTTTTTTTTGATTTTTTTGGCCCTGTAAACTGAATTTATTACTCCGTTCCTTTTCGGGGTTCAGTAGAATCGTTCCTTGATCGGTCGGGCCGTGTAAGCCGATGGTAATGGCGCGCAGCAAGGCGGTTTTTCCAAAAGCGTTTTCCCCGGTCAGGAATATCCAGCGGGCGTCGATCGGGAGGTTTATCCCGGTATCGATAATACCATGATAATTTCTAACCTGGATCTGTTTAATAGCAAATGGCATGGGCGATTTCCTGTTATTATCCAGGTAAACATCCTCCGATTTTTTTTTAATCATTGCGTCCACGGGAAAAGTCACCGGTTTTTTCTTTTCCAGGGTGTCTTTTAGAAATTCCTCGAATAATCGATTCCGAATTACACAGTATGAATCCGGACCCTCGACAATCGTGCCGGCGGCGGCATAAGAAAGTTCTTCGAAGGAGGAATATTCGACGTGTTCTCCTTTTAATAGTCGTTTGATCAGATTGGAAAGCCGGTTCCTGGTCTTAATATCCTGAGCTAAAGTTATTAAAACGGGGTTTTCTTCCCGGACATAAGCCAGGGCATCATCGACATCCTTTTCCGTAAGGTGTTCATTTTTTTCGAATGCGCGCTGGACCAGGAAATGGCAGCTTTGTTGAAGCATCCGGGGGTGTCCTTTCAAACTATCGATGAGTTTCTCTTTTGCCTTATCATCGATGGATATCCCTGAGTGCTTAAAGGGTTCATCGATCAGTTGACGGGATTGTGGGTACGAAAAATCGGAAAGATACAATGTTTTAGCTATATTTGCTAAAGGTGAACCAAATCCGACTGTCTGCTCTACCAATTTTAAAGACCCGGTCATAATGATCGAATATTTACAAAATGCCGTCACTTCCAATTTTTGAGCCTGGATTGTCCGCCAGATGTGCAAGAATTCTTTCAGAAAAGGCATATTTTCGACATCATCGAGGAAAAGAACAATCTGTCTATCGGCGGCTGGGAAATTTTTAAGAAAATGTAATAAATCAAGCGTGGAAATGGGACTTTCCAAATTCAGGTATTGCTCCTTCGCTTTTAATTTAGCGATGAGGTCTTGTGGGACTCGTTCAATCAGTTGTTTTATCAGCCATTTATAGAAAGTTTCCAGATCTCTCAATGATTCGGTTAAATCCAGGGAGATGTTGTAGGCATGATTGTTTTCATATGCGACATGGCGTAAAAAAGTCGTTTTTCCTACGTGAGCGGGGCCAACCACAACCCAGTACTCCCCTTTGTTAAGCCCTTCGATAAACCTACCGATATCTTCGGACCTGGGGATGAAGACCGTCCGGTCTGCTACAGGGTCCAATGGACCTGTGTATTTATACGGATTTTCGCGCACTTTATTTACCTTCCTTTTCCGGGGCCGATTCGTTTATGGCCACTAATGCTTCGCTGCAGAAAAAAAGAGAATCACCGATTTTCATGGATACATCTTATACGACCGAAGGGGAAAAGTCAAGGTTTCGACGATCTTGAAAATAAGCGACCTCTCTCTTGACATTGCCCCCTTTTATCACTACAATATTATTCTTTTAAAAAAACTACGATAGAGGTAACCGTGATGAGTGCGATATTGACTGTTATTGTTGGATTGATCGAGCTAAGCCGTAAGTGTGCGAGGGTTTTATGATTCTTCATTTATTCACGGGATCAAAAGGTGGTATTGGTAAGACACGATGTGCTATCAGCCTGGCGATGTATTATTTATTGGGGGGCAGTAAAAAGCCTATTTGGGAGGGGCAATCTAAAAATATTCCCAACCGGTATAAACTCAATGTTTTCGATGCAAATTCAAATAACATCGATTTCTTCACCATTATGACCGGAAAAGATTTTCAAGCACTTGCCGGGATGAAAAAAGGAAATTTCATTAATAACTTTATAAAAGAGGACTTCTTAAAAATAGCTTATGAGACAAGCGTCCTTCCCTTTGACGGCTACGCTTATATCAGGAAGTCTCCTTTTGAATTATTCCAGGGAGTCAGCGACTTCTGGGAGAGTGTGTATGAGGCGGCAAAACTGACAAGAGAAGACGAAAGGGGCATATTAATTATAGATACGAACCTATCCGTGCCGAACCTGGTAAGCGAAAGCCCGGTTCAAAAAAACAAAATGAAAGTCATATTTCAGAAATTAAAGGAAATAGATGTAGATCATATTGTGATCTGGTATATATGGTGCCTCAACGATTTCTTAAGTATAAGAGAAAACTTAACATTCAGTACAAGCCAAAAAATAGAATCGTTGGAAAAAATTTGCCAGGTGGACAGCGATACCTGGAAAACAGGTAAAAAAATAAATCAATATGTCATCCATGTTTTGAACCCATATCTTTTTTTTGAAAACTCACCCGGATTTAAATTGTTTCTTACTAAATTATTTTCAAACCAGGCATTCCAAACTTTAATGGCTAATGCCGGCATCGGATTCAACTTACCCTTCGATATGGCTGTAAAAATATTAGTAGGAATTATCAACGAGCTCGTCAAAGATAGGCCTGATAGATCATCCGCCAAATGGGGAACGGTTTTGAGCCAGATTGGGCAAATAAATGAAACAAGCGTTAATATTGTCGTATTAAAAGATCAGAAAGAAAATCATTCCTACATAAAGGATCAGTTGAGTAATATCGGTTTTAATAAAATACCAAATTTAGAAATGATCCATAAAAAAAATTTCGGCGAAGATTCGTTGTGGAAAAAATTGGACGAATTTCACAGATGGGTTAGAGCGTGAGGGACAACAAAGGGTATATTGTTACTTTGAAAGCTGCGGTTGTTGGTGATGATGATTTAATGGAGGAGTTATTCTCTTCGAAATATTATATCCCATCGCGGGCCATGCCTTTAATTCTGTATAAAGATAAAGATCAATTTGATGAAATCGATACTGCCGTGTGTCCGGCTTTTAGAATGCATGGATTTTTAATCCTTAATTTCAATAAAAACGATGAAGACCTAGTAATCAAAGCTGTTAAGAATCGCTTGAACAATGACAATTTCATAAAGCAGGCTTTAAAGGAAAGTGAAATTATCGATGCGGAAGAAATTCCTTTTATTTCGCTCAACCAATTGATAAAGGAGGTTAATGAAACTCTCGAATTAAAATTAAAAAAAGAAGATATTTTAAAAATATCGGGAATAAAAATAAAGAAGGAAGAAAGTGGTATAGAAACACTCGTGCGCGGCACGGTTAAGGACTCTTTAAGTTACCTGCTGATTAAGAATGGCGAACTGGTCAGGTCGAAAAACATTTCAGCACCTACCAATGAGGTCAGAGATTTTGCCATTGCATCCCATTTATCTGCTATACTTTTGAATAAATTCCTTGGTAATCATCTTGATTTACATGGGCAAAAGGTATCCAATATAACCATGCATGATAAATCCAATGACAAAATTATCTTACTTAAGCAATTAGAAGACAATAATAACCTGGTTTTTGAATGTTCCGAAAGTGAATTGGGTGATGCAAAACATTCCATCAAAGAGTTGGACGAAAAAATTAGAAAAGGAAGGACCGTGAAATGAATGACAGCGCATTGAAGCTTATTAGTATTAACCTTAATGCGTACAACGAAGCAATCAAAGGAATTTTTGCGGTAAGGGGTTTTGGTCATGGAAAAAATTTCTTTGTCGGCAAAATGAATATTGGCTTGAAACCCGAAGAATATGTTAACAGCTTACGTTTACTTGTCCTGAACGTGTCATCTACATTTAAAAAAATTGCTAAGGATGACTTAGATAAAATAGTCTTTGAACTGGACGATTATTATTTAATTTTACGAAAGAGGTTAAAAACGAAAGCAGAGCCCCCTTTATTTTTGTCGATATTAGCTGCAAAGAGCGAAGGTTTAGAAACCGTTGATACGATAATTGAAGAACTGGCGGAGGAGCTTTTTATGCTATTGAGATGAAGACTACAAAATTTTTAATTAAAGTTAAAGATATGCGAAAAAAGAATAGGAGATAAGACCATGAGATGGGATAAAAGGACATCTTGTTGTATTGTGAATAGTTTTACTGAAGAAAAAAGTAAGTTTTATTATGCCAGGGTGTTACTGGATGATATTTCTCACTCGGCCGATATTTTCCCAATTTTACAGGGAATGAATGCAAAGATTAGATATGGAAACTTTTACATGATCGAAGCCAGTAAAACGAAATGGGCTTTTACATTCACAGTTCCGGAAGAGATAGATATAAGAGTATTTATAGAAAAATTGAAAGCCACAAAAGTCAACCCTGCAACAGCCTGGGAACAAGACATATTCTATTTAGCAGAAGGTTATGGGTATTGTCCCGAATATCCCATTATTGGATATACCGATTTGAGCCCTGAATCGACACATACAATGACATTAACCGGTGGCTTATGGCGCCGAATAATGGTGGCCATGGATAATCAGTTTGGAGAGGAGGGGGCGAATATCGTAATGTATCTTTCAGGAAAAGAACAGGGCAGCCACATGGCAAAGACATATCAAATCGCGGAAAAATTTAAGATTTCAAAAAAAGTAAACGACCCAAATTTTATGTCGGGCATTCGGAATTTATTTAGAGGTTATGGCTATTGCGACATTGAAAAGATTACAGTGGATGATGATAATAACAAAATAAAAGCAATATGGGTAATCCATTCCGCCTTTAATATCAAAAATTTCAATGCTGAAGAAGAAAGGAAGTGCGATTTCCAGAGGGGATTATTTGATGGGTTTTTCTCTTCCTTTTTAGGAACCGATCACACTTTCGAAGAAATCGAATGTATAGGAGAAGGTAAAGGCAAATGTGTCTACCTAAATGAACACTGAAGCCAATCGTTTAGCCACGGACGAACAGGGACGACAGGAAGAACGTTGCTAAGTTACCTGGAGTATGTGAACACAAACATGAGTCGGAGCATCTTTGTCTTCATTTCATCATACCCATGGTGGTGTGACCTCCGCCCCCTTCCGGGGTACTCTATTTGAAGAAGGGGAATAAGGTGCATCCTTATTCGCCTACAAGCCAGGCATCCCAACCACCATCTTTCCAATTGCAATCGGTCTAAACAATATCAGTTCCAACGAGGCATTTGTAGGGAACAGGCATTGCCTGTTCCAGCGATGCTTATTTCATTATGAATCTTTAGCCCTTATTAAGAGAAAAAAAATGCCGGGCTCCGGGACAATGGATATTACATACCCTAAATCGAACCCGCCTAAAATCCATTTACCGGTGGAAGTGGGAAACCTTATGGAATGATGAATGATGAATGATGAAAATATCCTTCCGTGGCATATTTTTTTTTCTTTTTTTTCATCTTAATTTCTCAACCTCTTACCTTCCAAGGGGAAAAAAGGGACAGCCCGGAAAAACCCAAGTTTTTCATCAACCGATTGAAAATGATACTGAATTATAGTATTATAATATACATGAATAAAAAACACAGGAAAACGCTGGAAGCAATTTTTAAAAAGCCGACGCAGCCAGGAATACCCTGGAAAGATATAGAAGCATTATTGCTTAATCTGGGTGCTTCAATCGGGGAGGGCAAAGGCTCACGTATCAGGATAGAACTCAATAACGAGGATGCTGTATTTCATCGACCGCATCCATCGAAAGATACGGATAAAGGGGCTGTTGCATCTATGCGTCGTTTCCTGGAAAATGCAGGAGTAAAACTATGATGAAATATAAAGGGTATTACGGCGTCGTCCAGTACGATGATGAAGCCAAAACCTTTCACGGTGAGGTTCTCAATACAAGGACTGTCATTACCTTTCAAGGGACAACAGTAAACGAAATCGAACAGGCTTTTCGGGATTCCGTCGATGATTACCTGGATTGGTGTAAAGAGAGAAACAAAGAGCCTGAAAAACCTTTTTCAGGAAAGTTTGTATTACGGCTTTCCCCGGAACTCCATCGTCAACTAAATTTAAAAGCGAAAATAACCGATATCAGCCTGAACTCGTTTATTGTTCACACTTTAGAGAAAGCCGCTGCTTCTTAAAATTCAAGAACTGGCCCGAATGTCACTAAGATAAGAAATTCGAAATTCGAAATCCGAAATCCGAAATTCGAAACAAATCCAAATGATCAAAAAAATAAATGACCGAAACAAAAACCACCGCTCGTTACCTCTCTATGCTCCGGAGAGAACTGCTTTTGTTTTGAGGAGCGGAAAAAGGGACATGCAAGAAAAATCCCCTACATCGGATTAAATTATTGAAATAGGAAAGGAGAAAAGATGCCGGGCAAAAAATATCCCCCCGTCATAAGCAGGCGTCCGGTAAGAAATCCCCCGTAGGGGTTTGATTCATCAAACCCTTATTTTGGGAAGAGTTCCTCTAATGAAAAATCGATCAGTATCAAAAAAAATCGTTGCGCAGCCAAAAAAGAAGGCATGTTTCAAAAAAGGAAGCCATGTTTCAAAAAAGGAAACTGTTTTTCAAAATAAATCGGTGAGCACATAAACCCTGGGCCTCCCTGTTTTTTTCTTCTCTTCTTCGCTTCTTCTCTTCTTCGCTTCTATCTTTTTCCCCCTGGAGCCGGAAACACCGGCGGCGGCTCCCCGAAATAACTTTCCAATTCCGCAATCTCTTCTCTGCCCTGGAGTATCAATTTTTGCTGCGCTTTGAATTCCTTAAAAACCCTTTCCTGTTTCTCATTTAATGTCCTGTAATATTTCACTTCCACCATAAACCGTTTATCGATAATAAAATCGATCTCAATGCCATTCTCATAGACATAATTGACCAACTGGGGGTTCCTATTTTGAATAACCAGGAAAATATAATTTTCAAATATGCTGCCTATATCTCTAAATCCCGTATATAATTGCCGAATACCCAGATCGGCGGCATATATCTTTTGCGGCGACAACAATTGTTCATTGGTGGTCCCATATCGTTGAACCGTATATACCAGGTATGTCTCCTCGAAAAAACCGAGATACCTCTTTGCCGAATCCGGCGAGATTTTTAATATATTGGCAACCTTATTAATACTCACCTGCTTCCCTGCTCTCTCCATTAGGAGTAAAAAGAAATCTTTAATCGCCTGGTTATTTTTTATATTATGATATGCAATAATATCTTTGAAGATGATATCATCGATCACGGTTTGTAAATATTGCCGTTCCGGGTTTAATACATAGGCAGGAATCCCACCGGTTTGTAGATATTCCTGGAAATATTTTTCTTCCAGGTGGTCATCACGCTTTTTTATGTCTATATCCCTGAAGGCCAGGTATTCTGAGAATTCAAGGGGAAAAATCTTTATTACAATTTCTCTCCCGGTGAGAAAGGCCATTTTATCTTTTAATACGGAACTACTGGAGGAGGATGCCACGATTTTAACGTTTTGCCTATCATGAAGCGTCTTGAGCTGCTGCTGAAAACGATCTATATAGGCCACCTCATCCAGGAACAAGTAAATTTTTTTATCTACGGGCAATTTATGGATGGTCCTGTATTCCTTCACTATTTCTAAGATGGATTGGGAATCCAGGGCATAATCGTCAAGACTTACATAAAATATTTCTTTGGGGTTAACTCCTTCCTCGATTAATTTTTGGACCAGCAGTTTCATAATGGTGGTTTTTCCAATTCTACGCAAGCCCGTCAAAATGATGATAAGATCGCTTTTCATCCATTTTTCTATTTTATCCAGCACCGAGGTCCTGGGAATAATCCCTATGGGGCTGTATTCTTCTTCCCACCAGGGGTTATATTGCATATAAATCGAGTCTCTCATTTATCACCTCCGCCCACATTATACGATAGTCTCATCCGAATTTCAAGTAAACTATACGATGGCATCGTATAGTTTTGCCGAAAAGTGTACGATGCCATCGTATATCACGCAGAAAACTTACCCCTGGTGCCGGAAACAACGGCGGCAGGTAAAAACAAGGCAAAAACCTCCCGGATTCATCCTTTACTTCGATTTATTTATTTTTATCGGGCGATGCGATGTCCAACCAGGAAAACCATATGGGATGATGCTTCTTATACCATTGCAATATTTCCAGCAGGCGCCCCCGGGGGTGGCCGGAAATAACATCCTCGGGAATCCGGTCGAAATGGATGCGGATGGTTCTTTCACCGAGAAATTCCAGCGCTTCGGAACAGAGGGTCTGCAGTTCGTTGCGGATGCGTCCGGAATCGGAAATCCTGACCGGGCGATTTTGGTAATCTTCTCCCCCGATGAAACGGTTCAACAGGGGTTGAAATACCAACCGGCTCTGGTTGATTGTTTTCTCCCACAGTTTGAGGGTGAAAGTGATCAACTTGTCGCCGTAGGGGGTGGCCATGCGGACTGTAACGCGGTAAATACCGCTGTGTTCCTTTCCCTTTAAATCGCAGGCCGGCTCTATCATTTCCACGCCGGGTGAACCGGAATAGGGATCGGTTTGCATATAACCTGAGACGGCCAGTACATCCCAGTTTTTTTCGGGGAAAAAATCATCGGCCTGTATCGATGCGTGCTGAACCGGGATTCCGGCTTCGAGGCCCTCCCGGATCATATCCTTGTATTTTTTAACTTTCTCATCGTCTACCGGTTTACCGAATACTTTTTCCAGTCGGGACTGAAAATCCGGGGCTTCGGGGTCCAGGGGCATGATATACTGCTCCTTATTATAGGGAAGCTTGAAACTGGAGGTAAAAATGGCCAGGAACGCTTCCAGGCCCAGCATACGGGCCAGGCTGGCGGCTTGCAGCGCCTCGGCCGAGGCGGCGTAGCCGTCGCAGATAAACAGGTTGGTTTCATCCTGCTTATCCTTCCAGGTCCGGATAGCGTAAGTGGGGGCGTATGTGCCGGAATCATTGAAGGTTTTTTTGCCCGTGGTGGGGAGTTCCCAACCATCTTCCACTACGTGGACCCCCTGTTTTTTCCATTCTTCCCAGAGGTCGCCGATACGGGCGACGCGGGTATCGCCCCCCAGGGTCCAGACATGGATATTTTCCCGCTTAATACCCGGGTACGTGGCCTCGATGGCGCTCACTACTTTAGCGCGGGGGGTGCGGAAATTGATCAGGATCGATTCATCCGCGGCTTTATCCACTACTTCTTTAGGAAGAAACAGGTTACCCACATAGCCTTCGTAGGGCCGGGTAATTTGCAGGGGCTGGTTAAAAATATGCAGCACGGTCATCGGACCGGTTTCTTTGCCCTTGGCGAAACGGGAAGTATTTTCCAGGGTATCGATGGCGGTCCCCCAGATGGTGATGCCGGATTTTTTAAGGTCCTGGTGAAAGTCTTCCCAGTGATAACTTTTATCATTCAGCATTTTCAGGACGTGTTGATCCACCCAGCGCGCTACTTCCGGCCGGGCGTAAACCCTTCCGAACCCCAGTTGTGGGTTGGAACCCATTTCCGGGGTTTCACCCGCCTTGGGCATTAAGCCTTCTCCCAGGCAAACCATTATGGCGTGATTTTCCGGGATTTGCCGCGAAAGGAACCAGAGGCTTTCGCTCATGGCGTAGGCTGAAATCGCGTCGGCGTCTTTTTTTACCTGGTTAATAAACGATTTATCTTTGTCTTTATCTTTGCCTTTGGCTTCGCCGAAGCGGCCGAACAATTGGGTTCCCAGGGCGGTGACGGCGCCGGTCATGGCAAACAGCCGTTCGAGCCTTCCATCCAGGAAAGATATATTGGTAAATTCATGTGAGTTTTGGCCCCGGGTGTTTGGGGGCCTGAGCCATTTTACTTCGACGTCCTCCAGCCAGAGGTGGAAACGGGCCAATATGGCGCGGGCGTCGAAGGTCCACTGCGCCACCAGGTCCCTTCTTTGTTGCTTTTTATTATTACCGTTATGCGTTTCGGTTTGCATAAATTCCTCCAAAATTTTCATTTAAAAGGCTATATTGTATTTGAAAGGCTTAAAAAAAGCAAGAAGCTTCGTGGTAATTCGTGTCATTCCTGTCCGATTTTTCCTTCGCGTCCCTTCGCGTGCTTAGCGGCTCAGTGTTTTTATTCGAAATGTTCGGTGTATTCCGCGGGAGGATTTGGCAGCGAAAGCCCAATCTCGTACCATTTACCGCCATCATCATCGCTAAATTCGTGCACCCAACGAACGCTGGCCTTTATCTGGACAAATTTTTTCGCGATTTTAACCACCACATCGACAACCTTATAGGTGGGAAACGTATGATCGGTTTTAATCGACATCCCGGTTTTCGAGATAGTGCTAATAGCAGCGGAATAACTGCTGCTGCCGTCTTTTATGATAATACGCTGGTTCGCTTTCATTCTTGTTTCACGATCCCTCATGTTTTTCCTACCTATTAGAACTTTAAAATCTCAAGGAATATTTATACCATATTTTGGGGAAAAATTCATTACCTCCAAAAAGAAAAATTAAAAATCTTTTTATTTTCCAAACGCCGTGCCAGGGCAAGGGCGAACGGCTTGTTTCTTGAAAAACACAGGCCAATCTATTATAATACCCTATGGCTAAAAAACAATTTTCTTATCAACGAAGAGGGAATGAATCCATCAGTATAAGATTCCTGGTGGTCCTGGCGGTGTTTTCCCTGGCCTTCCCGGGCGCACGGGCGCAGGCGCAAAAGTCATATATCATTGTTCACGCCCATAACCCCGAAGGGATAGAAATCGCCAGTATCGAAGGAATGCCCCCCAACTGTGTCCAGGTATACGACGGCGGCAATTTAATCGCTTACGGCGCCAAAGATGCGGAATCCCACAACCGGGCAACGACTATTTCACCCGGACCCCACACGATCAAAGGAATTTTTAACGGGATGACCAAAGAACAAGCACTAACACTTAAAGCCAATGAAAAAAAGTCGCTTACTTTTACATTTGACAGGACCGACATAAATATGGAACCGATTTTTACCAGGTCTGGGAAAGCATATGGGTCACGTTCGGAAAAGCACACCGGCGGATGGGGTGAAAAGTCCATATCCGTATGGGCCTCGGAGAGAGGGGAGATTATCGGTTCAGTGCCCATAATGGATGGCTTAATAGGTTATGGTTACGCTAAATATTATGACAGTGGAATACAAGACCGTGCTTATACGATAACACATTATGCCCAAATGTCGTACAGGCTAACCCCTGAACTTTTTTATGTAGAGGGATTTTCAACTATAACTTCCGCCCCCCTGGGCGAGGTTTCCACCCGCAGCATCGCGGGTGAATTTCAATTCCTCTATATCGATGTAGCCTCGATCTTTAATAAAAACTTTCCTTTCGAAAATTGGTATGCCCAAAATATTGTTCCGGGCTATAATCCCCAGGAAATCGCCGGCGGTGCGGCGATCGGCCTGATATTTGAAAATGACCCCAGTCCTGGGCCAAGCTGGTGGGCTTTTGTTCCCAATTGTTACCCATTCAACATACCTGTAAGTGGAGGATATTATAACCAGGTTATTGAAGCCAAACCGGCCCGGTGGTTAAAGTTGTGCTTTGGCATTGGTTATATATATACTAACTGGCCTGAAAGCGATGCGCACTCAAGCGTAACAAAAAAAGTCCCGGCAAAAGATATCAAGTTTTCTTCAGTACCTTACGACCTCACCGGCACAGGGATCGGCGGCGGTGAAACCAAACCCCCGGCGGTTACCTTCCTGGATAAAGAAAACCCCGGTCGTGAAATCAAAGGGGCAACCGCGGATGGCGCCGCCGTGGTGGAAATTCGCATAAAAAATCTTCCGCCCCAAATCGCCATCGACAAAATAAATATCGGTCTAACAGATGCCAGGGACGGCCGCCTGGAAAATGACGCAAAAATCGGAAACAATGTATTTTCTCAAACCTATACGGCCCCCATGTGCTATGCCAGGGACGGTAAACCCGAAGATATATCCAAAGGAATGAGAGAAATAGGTCTTACGGTCAAAGTGAATGGACGAGAGATACCGCACCCTGACTTTTTCATAACCAAACCCCCGGTGGTACTGCTGCACGGCCTATGGTCCGACAATACCGGGACCTGGTTCCATCCCAATGCCCGGCTTAACCTGGTTAAGAGACTTAAAACCGACCACGGCTATCCCTATGTCCTACCTTTCGAATACCGGGACTCCGTTTCTCTCGACCAATTGACCAATGTTGTCGGTGAAGCTGTCAATGACGCACTGGTTCTTGCACGGGCGGACGACCTGGCGGCTAAAAAAGTAGATATCGTCGGCTGCAGCCTGGGCGGCCTGGTAACGAAACTATACGGCGGCGCAGCGAACATCAGGACCGTCACTACCGTGGGAACCCCCCATTATGGGAGCCCCCTGGCCGACATATTATGGTCGCTGGTAGACGAAGCCGACCAAAAAAAGCATGAGAAATTTTTCGCCGACCTCCTGGCGCGGTCCGGGCATCCGGCCACCAATGGGGCCGTCAAAGACCTCAGAACCGACGGCGGTAAACACTGCGATGCGAATAATATCGATGTACCGATTAATGTCATCATCGGCGTTTCTCCATTAACAGACCCCGGCGCCATCGGTTTTGTCAGGCTACTGGCGGGAATAATCAGGTTTTGCAGGGTATATTCTCCTAAATTCTTACCCTTGCCTTCAGATTGGTTTACCGGGCCGGTATTACTGGCTGACGATATACTTAAATTAAACCAGGCCATTTTTAACAGCGAAAAAAATGACTGGGTCGTTTCGGAATCGAGCCAGAAAGGGGGTTGCACCGGCGCGGTTTATGATAATGTTTTATGGCATATGTCGGAAACACATGATGAAGAAGTATTAAAAAAAATCATCGACTTTTTGCACAGCACAGGTCTCAGCAAAACCGCTGATCAAAAGACCCCCACAGGAAAGGAAATAGCGAAAATATCTCCACCTTTAGAACTTTCCCTGGAAATAGGGAAATCCGCCGGCCGTGTTAAGATCACACAACCCACCGGGGGCCAGGTTTTCCACCCCGGGGATACCGTAGATGTCGCCATTTCTATTTCGAATGAAAACGCCGCTGTTCTTATCGCCACTTCTACAGACGAATCCATGTTTTTAGACAAAGCCCCTTATCGTTTTCAATTTAAGGTTCCCAATGATATGAGCGGATCATTGACAATTATAGCCGGGGCCGGCGACAAAAATGGCTTTATCGGTTCCGATGAAGTTGCTATCAATATCGTCACTTCTTCAAAGGTTCTCGAAGTCACTTCGCCCAATGGCGGGGAAGTATGGAATGTGGGAGCAAAAAAAGCGATCACCTGGAAATCTCCCGGGACGATCCAGAAGATGAACATCGCATATTCGATTGACAGTGGGGCCGCGTGGGTTACTATTGATTCTACCGCGGCGGAAAATGGTTCCTATTCCTGGACAGTACCCGATACCCCTTCCAGCCGGTGCCTGGTGAAAATAAGCGCCAGCGACGGCAGCGCCGCCGATTCCAGCGATGCCGTATTTACCATTAAAACAGCGACTGGGGCGCCCCCCGTCGGTTCCTTTGATTCACCCAAAGAAGGCGCCAAAGTCAGCGGCAGTATTCCTGTAACCGGATGGGCAATCGATGACATTGGCGTTTCCTACGTAAAAATTTACTGCAAAGATAAAGGAAAATCAATATATCTTGGTGAAGCGATATTTGTAGAAGGCGCTCGGCCGGATATCGAAAACGCCTTTCCAAATTTCCCTTCTAACTCCAAAGCAGGTTGGGGGTATATGTTGTTGACCCATTTTTTGCCCGCTGGTGGTAACGGTACTTATAAGTTACAGGCCGTTGCCCAGGATGTCGAGGGAAACCAGGTCATCCTGGGAACAAAGACCATTAATTGCGACAATGCCCATGCCGTGAAACCCTTTGGCGCCATCGATACGCCCGCCCAGGGCGGGACTGCTTCCGGGAAAAATTTCATCAACTGGGGATGGGCGCTGACCCCGCCCCCCAATAATATCCCCCAAAACGGTTCTACCATTAATGTATATATCGACGGCGTTAAGATCGGTCGCCCCGTTTACAATATTTATCGGGAGGATATTGCCCGGTTGTTTCCAGGTTATACCAATAGTAAAGGCGCTGTCGGGTATTTTACCATCGATACCGCCGCCTATGAGAATGGCGTCCATACCATTTATTGGACAGTCGTCGATAATGCGGGGAATACGGATGGCATCGGGAGCCGCTATTTTACGATACAAAATACGATCGATGATAAAGCAAAACTCTGACCGGCGACCAGGGGGCTTTTTTGAAAAATCCAAATTGGCCCCCCGCGCCGCGGGGCTGCCGGATCGGACCCCTAAAAAACTTTTGCTTAATATAACCTATTCCCTTTGAAACAAGGGAACCACCCGCAAATAGATGCTCTTTTTCAGCAATGTCCCGCTGCTGTCTTTTCCGAAAAATACCAATTCATAGTCGCCCACAAACCCGGGACCGGGCTGCCAACAAAATATACCTCTAACAGTATCCAGGCTCGAACCGATGGGTAAAGGCTCCAGCTTGTCACCCACCGCCAGGTACCCCGTTACCCCGCTCTCGCTGCCCAATTGAATTTCCACCCGCTGCAATTCGCTGATCTCCTGGAACACCCGCCCTTGCTCATCCGGGTAAATTTCACTTTCCGGCGCGTCGCTTTCCCGGTCATAACCCCTTTTAATCCTGAGGGGCTTAAAAGACGGCAAAGAGGAATCGGCAACCATCTCTGGGGCGCTTATTTCATCGTCCACATCCGACGGGTATACATTGTTGCCCTCGTTATAAATGGTAAAATAACGGGAGCCGATACCTTCCTTGTGCCCGCCGTCATTGATTACCGTCCAGGATATAAAATGAACCCCATTGACAAACCGGGTGGTATCCAGGCGATAAAACCCGGTAGGACCGTCGCTGTTTTTCAAACCGGGGAACAGGGCCTTTATGGCATTATTGGGGCCGTTATAGCCGCCGAGAGTACCCATGAAATTAGCGTCCACCCATACCTGGATGGTGGAACCGTCCTTTGCAATCATATGGGGGAGCGGACTTAACACCCAGCCCCAGTTCATGTATGCGGCGCCGGATGCATTACCGTTCGGGGCAGGTGTATCGATGTTGCCGAACGGTTGGTGCGTATGGCCATTATCGATGGTAATCTTTTTGGGACCAAATGTCGTGGATTTCCCGGAGTTGTCTATTGCTACTACGGTCAGGGAATAAACCCCGTCCTTGAGCGAATTGGTCAGCAGCAGGTATCCCCAACCGGCGCGGCGATAATACGGGTAATTGGGATACGCCGCCGCCACGTCGGGCCTGGCCCCATCCACAAATAACATATTCCCGATATAACCCTCACCTTTGTAATATAACTTTATACTTTTTATCTCGACATCATCCAGCGCCCAACCGGTAACCGGGATACTGCCATATACTTTCGAGCCATCCGCCGGGGTGGCCATATCGCCGAAAGGCGCCTGGTCATCCTCGGGGTTCTTTATTTTCAGGTTGACGGCCACCTTTTGCGGCGAATTGGAAGCGCCGGGATCGCTGATGGTAATAGTCCCCGCATAATCGCCCACGGCCAGACCGGTGGGAACCACGGATATATTAACCGCGGCGTCGCCGGTCCCGGAAGTTTTATCCAGGCGTATCCAGGATTGGTCTTTGGCGGCCGACCAATGCAGCGTTTTGCCGCCCATGTTGCCGATAAGCAGCGGTTGAGCGCCGGTGGGGGCCGCGCCGCCGACGATATAACCGAAATTATACCGGTCCCACAGCGCCTGTATTTTCGGGGGCTTCCCGGAGGAAATCCTGAACACGGCGTTACCGGTATCGGTGATGAAACTGTCCGAAATAGCGTTTATCCTGACCAGGCATTTGGAGGATGGGGCTTCGGGTACGGTCCATCCATATGAACCGTCATTGGCGGTAGAGGAGATGACAAATTTCCAGGTAACGCCGTTATCGGTAGAATATATTATTTTCACGGCGCCGACAGTACCGGTACTGGTCCAGGTAACATTATGGGAGGAGTAACCTTCCCATATTTCACCGCCGTTGGGAGATTTAACCGTAATTGTGCCGGCGGGGGCCGGGCGATCGATGGCAAAAGCGCTGTTACTGCTATCCGTAGGACTCCCGGTGGTATCGGTTACCCTCACATAACAACTGCTGGAAATCGTATTGGGAATTGTCCAGGAAATGATACCCCGGTTTGCGAAATTGGTGGTTAACCGTGTCCAGGTTCTTTTCCCATCTTTGGAATAATCGATATTTACATTACCTACGGGGCCGGTGCTGGTCCATTTTATGTCGTACCGCTGGCCCACCAACCAATGTTCACCACCGTTGGGGGCGGTTACGGTAATTGCCTTTGTTTCGATCTTGTTTACAATGGCAAAAGCGGCATTACTGGAATCCGTGGGGTTTCCTTCTATCTCGGCGACCCTTACATAACAGTTGGTGGAAACCGTATTGGGAATTGTCCAGTTAATATAGCCCCGGTTGATATAATTACTGGTCAACCGCGTCCAGGATACTTTGCCGTCGTAGGAATAGTCGATATCCACATTGGCTACCGTACCCTTAGTGGTCCATTGAATTTGGTACTGTTGTCCCACCAGCCATTGTTCGCCGCCGTTGGGAGTAGTAATGATAATGGCATTGAGAATCGGTTTGGGTACGATCACGGGGGGCGGCGTCCCGCCGGAGCGGCTGTAATGGGTGGAGTAAAGTTGAAGTTCTTCCTCAGCCGGGGGTAGTCCCCTGGGCCCGCCATTGCCCACGGCCGCCACACCACTGGCGCTATTACCATAAGCTGTGGCAAAGAGAAAACGTTTACTTTTGGAATTCCCCTGTCGCCAGGTAATGCCGTCGGCGCTGTTGAGCATTAAGCCGTGTTCGCCCACGGCAATAAAAGTCCCGGGTGCGGTCGCGCAGGCGCTAAATAATTGATCGACAAAATTGTAATCCGTTTCCAATTTGATACGGATGGTCCAACCGGACCCGTTGGCGCTGCTGCTGGTGGCGATATTCCTGCCCACTGCCAGCCATTTGCCGTTCCCGTAATCGATACCGCGGACAGCCGTGCCCAGGGTGCCGACGTTTTCCCAGCTCCCGGCGTCGCCCGTGGCGCTTCGGACGATAGCGCCGCTGACGGTTCCCGCCATGAAATAACCGTTGGCAAAAGCGATACATCTCAATGGTAAACCCGAGTTGTATTTTGTCCAACCGGTACTGCCGTCGGCGCTTATCCAGACGCCGCCCCCTTCATCCGCGGCCACAAATTTACCGTTTCCGTAGGCCACTTTATAAATATCCGGGGTATTCGTTATCCTGCTGTTGACAATGGTCCAACTATCACCGTTATTTTGGCTGTATAAGATTAATTGGTCCCTGCCCACGGCCACTAAGTCGCCGGCGCCGTTCGTACCGACGCCGAAAAGATGGTCGCTTGTCCCGATGGGGGTGCTTTCCCTGGTCCATGTGGAACCGCTGGGGCTGGTATAAACCACCCCATTATCGCCCACTGCGATAAACCGCGCCCCGGACCAGACCACATCCCGAAGAACCATCTCGGTCTTTAAATTTCCATTGGCCCAGGTGTTGCCGTAGGTTTGGGCCTGCAAAGAAACTGGAAGCGACATTATGATCGACTGTAAAAGAATCAATCCGAATGTACGCAATGGTCTCAAGCTTATGTTTATTTGTTTCATATTGAAGCTTATCATGATATATTCTCCTTGTTTAATCGGCATCCGGAGCCGATTTTAAATCCGCGGTGTCCTGGACGTTCCGTCCGTATATATTTATATTGGAGAAGGAGTTGAACGTAACGTTTAACGGTAACCCCACTATTGTCCATAATACAAAAGGTTTCTTCATATTTTTTACCTCCTGCAAAGTTCAATTTTAACACAAATTAAGATGAATATGCAAATAATTCTTTTTCAGAGGTAAAAGGGGGGCGGACTAAAAATCATTCCAAAAAGATGTAAAGTTTTATAAATCTTTACGAAAAAGCGGAAATCTTATTGTAATATGATCTTGTTAAATAGTGAGGAACCATGAAGAAGACAACTTTTTGTTTTTTAATTCTTGCAGTCGTGCAATTGTCAAATTTTGTTTTCGGTGCAATCCCTGCTTCGGAACGGGCGGCATTGATTGCATTCTACAATAGCACGAAGGGAGATGGTTGGACCAGCAAACCCGGTTGGAAAACTCCCCCTTTGCATACCGACGGTTTCGCCTTGCCCGGGTCCGAAAACACCTGGGCCGGGATTGGGATTGCCGGCGATCATGTCATATCCATCCATTTGACTTATAATAACCTGACCGGTCCTATGCCCCCGGCCATAGGGGACCTGGAGCGATTGGAAGAACTCACCCTGGAACAGAATGTAATGTACGGGACTATCGTCCCTGAACTGGGTAACCTGACCCATTTAAAAACCCTCAATCTCGATCATACCTGGTCGAGCGGCAGCATCCCCCCTGCCCTGGGAAACCTCGGCAATTTGGAAACACTCAAGCTCGGCGGTAATCAATTAACCGGGACTATCCCCCCGGAATCGGCAATCTAACCGGTTTAGGATATCTCAATTTAGCGGAGAACAAAATTTCCGGCATCCCCACCGAGATCGGGAATCTTAATGCTTTATATGCTCTTTATCTATGGAATAATGAAATATCGGGCCTTCCCGCCGGCATTGGAAATCTGACCAATTTACAGACGCTGTTGTTGGATAACAACCGGATTTCCGCACTTCCCCCCGAAATCGGCAATCTCGGTAATTTGAGTACACTTATCCTGGGTAATAATAATTTATCCGGGAATTTTCCTGTAGAGATCTATAATCTCAGGGTCAATACCCTGGATTTGAGTAACAACCGGCTATCCGGCAGTCTTCCCGCCGGTTTTTTAAACTGGAGTAAATCCAGTGATTCGGAATTGGACATCCGTTACAATTCCCTTTATACGGAGAGAAAAGCGTTAAGCGATTATGTCGATAGATTCTGTTCCCATTGGAAAAACACCCAGACGATAGCGCCCGGGAATGTAAAAGCGGTCGCCGCATCTTCTACCGCGATTACAGTTTCCTGGGCCCCGGTACTCTATACCGCCGATACCGGGGGTTACCTGGTCTATTACGGGACTTCGGCCGGAGGTCCCTGGGTTTATGCGGGAAAAACTGCTAATAAATCCATGGCATCTTACACAGTTACGGGGTTAAGCCCCGCTAATCGGTATTATTTTTTCGTGCAGACGCAAACGGATGCCCACAGCGAAAATGCGAATGTCGTAACCAGCGATGCCAGTGCCGTGGTTTCCGCGGTTACAACCAGCAGTGGGATTAGTTATACACTGACGGTGCAATCGTCGCCGGATACCGGCGCACCGGTCTCCGTATTTCCCGCCGATAAGAATAATAATGGCAGTGGAACCACCCCCTTTAGCCGGGCTTACAATAAAGGAACCGTCGTTACTTTAACTGCTCCGGCCACCTTTAACGGTAAAGAATTTTCAAAATGGGAGGTCGATGAGGTTCAAAGTACACGTTTATCGGCAGCGGTGACTGTGGACAGCAACCATACGGCCATTGCCCATTATATAATCCCGGCGCCGCCGGTCATTACCTTAAACCGGACAAACTTTCATTTTGGTATGAAACTTCCCGTGGAGCCAGGGGTGCAAACCGGGGCGCAATCCCTCTTGATTAGCAACAGCGGCGCAGGCGTCTTGCATTGGTCGGCAGTACCGTCGCAAAATTGGCTCCTGGTGGAACCCGGCAGCGGCGCCGGTAACGACGAAGTCCTGGTTTCGGTCAATGCCGCGGGCTTGTCGCAGGGAACTTACACCGGGACCATAACCGTATCGGACCCGCTCGCAGCCAACTCCCCACAAATAGTAGAGGTCACCGTCAAGGTTTTTCAAGACACCACCCCACCCTTCGGAAGTTTCGATACCCCCGTTGATGGTAGTGTGGTACAAGGCAGCATCCCGGTAACCGGTTGGGCGTTGGATGATATTGGGATCGACAATATTAAAATCTACCGGGATGAAAGCAATTCTTTCGTTTATATTGGGGATGCCTTATTGGTGGAAGGCGCCCGCCCCGATATCGAAATCGCCTTTCCAGACTACCCCAATAGTTATAAAGCCGGTTGGGGTTATATGATGTTGACCAATTTCTTACCCGATGGCGGAAACGGGACATACACGCTGACTGCAATAGCGACCGATATAGAAGGAAACGAGGTCACATTGGGTTCAAAAACCATTACCGTCGATAACGCCCATGCGGTCAAACCCTTTGGCGCCATCGACACTCCGCCGCAAGGCGGAACTGCTTCGGGAAAATATTCAGTGAATTACGGCTGGGCGTTGACGCCTCAACCCAACACCATACCATTTGACGGTTCCACGATTGATGTGGTTATCGATGGTGTGGTAAAAGGGCATCCGGTATATAATATTTTCCGTTCCGATGTGGCGGCATTGTTTCCTGGATACGCCAATTCCGATGGGGCCGGCGGTTATTACTATATCGATACCACAAAGCTTAAAAACGGTCTGCACACCATTGCCTGGATAGTTTCAGACAGCGGTGGAAATAGTGACGGCATCGGGAGCCGATATTTTGCTATACAGAATTTGGGGGCCAGCGATCAAGTATTGGGGATCAGGGATCAGGGGGCGGGGGAAAAAGGAAGAGCGGAAGCGAGGAAGAGCGGAAGAGCGGAAAAAGATGGGTCCGGTAGGGGCGCCGCTGCATTTTCCCCGTGTGCGCCCGTTTTTGATTCGTATTCACCGGCCTTTGATGAAACAAAAATTGTTGAAATAAAAGAACTCGAACGAGTTGATATAACTCTTTCCGATAAGGGATTTGCACCCCAGGCGATAAGGGTGGAAGGATATTTAGTCGTCGGCGACCAGTTAAGAGAATTGCCCATCGGATCGACGCTTGACAAAGAGAAAGGTATTTTCTATTGGCAACCGGGTCCGGGTTTTGTCGGAGAATACCGCTTCGTATTTATCGAAACAGATGGCTTTGGTCAGGATGCCCGGGAGGACATCGTTGTGAATATAAAGCCAAAACAATAATATCAAACAGGGCCGGGCTCTATTAATAGAGCCTGGCCCACATTTCCTAACTTCCGGCTTTTCCTTCCGTGTTTCATTGACAGGCAAAAGCAGGAAATTTAAGAACAGCTAAAGGAAACGGTTCCCGTCTCATTTTCCCTTTCTCACAAATAATCGATGGAAAGTATTTGAAAAAAATGTTAAAAGGATTATAATTATATTTTATAACCCTGGAGTGATTTTATGTTTCATATGGCTGACCGCACATATAAAAAGTAAAATCGGTATAAAATCATAAATTAAGGAGGAATGAAAAAATGCTTAAAATTAAATCATCAAAAGCCGTTCTTTTAATGTTTATTTATTTTGTGTATACGTTTGTTGGGGGTAGTTCCAGGGAACCGTTAACCCTGAAAGACATGAACCCGACGGCGGGTCGATCGTTTTCCCCGCATGATTCCATGATGATAATCCCGGTTCGACAAAGCAAAGAAGGTAATATCTACATCGATAAGTTATTGGTAACAAAGGGAAAACCCGGCTTAAGGCAAATCCAGGGAACCTGGATGCAGCCGGGGGAAAATAATTCGCCCATTCTTTCTTTAATGGATGAATGTGGGAAAGAGTTGTATCAAACAGCGTTTAATTTCCCCGCCGCCCTAACAATTCCCATGTCGCTTGAGAATCCGGGCAATGGTCAACCTGATGTGCTGCCCATTATCGAGCCTGAAATTTACCTGGTAGTACCTTATTTTGAGGAGGCCAAATTCGTCGATCTTTATACGCCCTATTCGATTGCCCCGGAATTTTCCTGCGCTATGGAAATGCTCCCGTTAAGTTACATTCAGGGGGCCGCGGTGGAAGAGGATAAAAAAAACTTACCGGGGAACAACCCTGATATATCGCCGGTTTATGCCGCCAAAAATTTCAATATTCTCATTATAGCCAGCGGTTACACCTCCGGGGAGATGACTACCTTTAATACCAATGCCGATGATTTGAAAAATTATCTTCTTTCCAAAAAACCGTATTCCAACTATTCAGCGAATATTGTTATCAATAAGTACGGGAACACCACTTCATTGAACTGCGCCTGCAATTGTTCGGGAATCGAGCGTTTAATGTGCTGCAACAGTTCAAAAGTAATCAGTGCCGCGGCCGCTTCGGGTTATCCTTTTGATGAAATCATTGTCATCCACAACACCGGCACATATTGTGGAGGTGGGTATCGGGAATATAATGATGCTTATAAGACGAATAGTTACAATACGTATTGTATGGTGTACAGCGGGAGTTATTACAAGTCCATGGCGCTGCACGAGTTAGGACACAGTTTCGGTAATCTGTGCGATGAATATTCCTATACAACTGAGGGTTATAAGTATAATCCTTGCGTCAATTGCCGGGCCGATTGCTCCAATTGGAGTTCCATTTCGTCCATGTGCATCTTGGGATGTGACGCCAAAGCTTCCTATTACAGGCCGGAAAATAGTATCATGATAACTCTTTCCGCGGAATATTATAATACGGTAAGCATCCAGGCCCCCTATTCCCCGGATGGGCTGAACATGCGGTTAAACTATTTTACCAAAACAATGGGATGGGTTCCCGTTATCGAGTTAAACAAAAGCGCATTGAATTGTGGGGCTTCAATTTCCGGGGAGGTTACCGGCCCCCAAACGGTTCTGATTAGCAATACCGGCGGCGGTGTATTGCATTGGGGGGCTTCCGATAATGCCTCATGGCTTTATTTGACGCCAACTTCAGGAACCGGTGATTCAGATATTTCGGTATCGGTAAAGCCTGCCGGTTTAGCAATAGGCAGTTATACCGGGACAATTCTAATCAGTGATCCCAATGCTGCCAATTCTCCTCAGGCCATAACTGTCACACTGCATGTCTATGACCAGGGGCAAACTTCTGCGCCTTTTGGAGAATTCAGAACCCCATTGGATGGCATTTCCACATATAATAGTGTCCCGGTTACAGGATGGGCCCTTGATGATATCGGGGTGGCAAACGTGAAAATATACAATGGCGGCGCCTATATTGGTGACGCCTTATTTGTGGAAGGCGCCCGCCCGGATGTTGAAACCGCATACCCCGGCTATCCCAATAATTATAAGGCGGGATGGGGGTATATGCTGTTAACCCACTTTTTACCCAATGGTGGAAACGGTACATATACACTATTCGCAAAAGTAACCGATATGGAAGGAAACGAAGTCACGTTGGGTTCAACAACTATTACTATAGATAACGCCCATGCGGTCAAACCTTTTGGCGCCATCGACACTCCGGCTCAAGGCGGAACCGCTTCGGGAGAAAAATTTGTAAACGTCGGCTGGGCATTAACCCCTCAACCCAACAGTGTCCCGGTTGACGGTTCTACGATTGCTGTTTATATCGATGGTGCGGTAGAAGGGCATCCCATATATAATGTTTTCCGTTCCGATATTGCAACCTTATTTCCGGGCTACGCCAATACCAATGGGGCCGTGGGTTATTATTATCTTGACACCACAAAATTAACAAACGGCGTTCACACCATTGCCTGGACTGTTACCGACAACGCCGGAAATAGTGACGGTATAGGGAGCCGCTATTTCTCAATACGGAATTCAGGGGCCAGCGATCAGGGGGCGGGGGAAAAAGGAAGAGCGGAAGCGAGGAAGAGCGGAAGAGCGGAAAAAGATGGGCCCGGTAGGGGCTCCGCTGCATTTTCCCCGTGTTCACCCGTCTTTGATTCGTATTCGCGCTCACTCACCTTTGATGAAATAATAAATGTTGAAATCAAAGAACTCGAACGTGTGGAAATAAACCTCTCCGCTGAAGGTGTGTTTGAAGGATATTTAATCGTCGGCGACCAATTAAGAGAATTACCCATCGGATCGACCCTTGACACAGACAGGGGAGTTTTCTATTGGCAGCCGGGTCCGGGTTTTGTCGGCGAGTATCGTTTAGTATTTATCGGAAAAGAGGACCAGGGACAATACACCAGGAAGAACGTCATTGTTAATATAAAACCTAAGTAATAATAAAAAACAAGGCCAGGTTTTGGTTTTATTAATGAAGCCTGGCCAACAAATGATACACACTATTTATTTGCGTTTAACTCCGCCCTTTCGTATCAGTCCCAGGCCTGAGAGATATATATCCGGGACATCGATCCGGTCTTCCGAACGTTCGCGGAAAATTCCCAGTTCCACCAGGTAGTCTATAAATTCTCTTGAATCAGCGGCAGGCGGTTTAATATCCGGTTTGGAATCCGACCAGGAATCTTCCCAATTTTTGGCCAGCAATTTTTGAAGTTCTTTCCGGGACCAGGGTACCAGTTTATCTTCCCTGATTCTTTTCTTTATACCGTCTAGCCAGGGCCATTCGGAGTGCGCTTGAGTAACGTGCTCGTTGGATGTATCGTCTAAAGCCCTTCGTAAGGATGCGGGTCGAAAAAGGTTGGGTCCTTTTGCACCCGGATTATCCCTTTCTTTTCCGGCAGTTATCTCAAAAAGTCTGACCAGCAAACGTGGGGTAACAATTTTCTTGCTGTCCCGGAGATGATCCAGCACCCAGGTAAAACTCTGGCCCTTCCGGTTGCCTGCGCCCATGTATTTCCCAATTATCCGCTCGATAAAGGGTCGGGCGTCCTCGGCATCGCTTAAATCGGGAATATATCCGAATATTGGGTCCTTATCTTTCTTGAAGGGAATTTTTGCACTTTTACAATAATTATATAAATCGTCGCTTGTATTGGCAATTCGTTTTATCAGCATGGAAAAAAGGTTTTTATCGCTCCAGGTTAGTTCCACGCGGTTTGCAGCCAGTTTTGCCAGATCAGCTCCGCCAACGCTCGAATGGCGGCGGAATAAATCGGAACGTAAAAAAATTTTTGAACGAATTCTTCTCCACCTCCGGGAATAATTCGACCAGAAAGCGATCAGCCCCCGGACAGCTCCTGTCATGGCATCCCAATCGGCGCCCCCAAGAGTATCCAACTCATCATACCCGATGAATATCCAGGAATCCTCTTTTAAAAGTTTTTGATCCAGGTTGTCGAGAGCAATGAGGGGTTTATTTCCTAAGTGATCAAAAGTTTTAAGAATCTTATCGGTATCTGCACCAGGGATATTCACCAGCTTATCGAACGGCGAATCCTGAAGGTATCGATGGAGTTTCCTGACCAGGTAAGCAAACCAGAAGTCTATTTCTTTTCCCGAGGATTTCATGACGGTCTTTATCGCTTTATGACCTGCAAAATCTTGATCGGAAAAGCTGTGGGCTACCCAATTGAGATGCTGGGTGTCCTTGTAGGGTAAGCGGCGTATTGGATCGAAAGGTTCCAGGAAAGGAAGTAATTTATTTTCAAAAACAGCCTTGAACAGCGCTGATTTGCCTGTTCCCCGGTCTCCTACCACAAGAACAACATCGGGATCAAAGGCCCTGAGGTGTTGAGTTATAGGGTACCAGTACTTTGGAAAATCAGTGCTATTTTCTGATTCCGTCACCCCGGACTTAAGGAAACAAAGTTGATCCAGCAATATTTTTTGGGTATCTTTTTTGAATTTGCTCATTATTAAACCCCTTCAAAATTTTTGAGTATACGTTCCGTTAGTATTATATAATCTTTGGAAGTACTAAGTGACTGCGCAATATCATCGATTTGGCGATAATTGGTTAAACGGTCGTCGTATTGAATCGATACAGGATTATGCGGGGCATCCGATGATTCTATATCCTCAAGCCCCCACATATTATCGTTGGAAATTTCCGCATAATAGGATTCGGTGAATTCATCTCTCGAACGTTCGGTAAACTCTTCCCTGGATTTTTTTGCCAGGTCGGGATCTCGCGGGACCATTGCTTGAACCAGGACTAAATCGGCCTGCGAACGCCCCGCACGAATATTCTGAACCCCTAACCTTTCGATTATCAATTTTAAACCGCGCCAGCTTTGATCCGAAGAAGTCCCAAAAATCACGTTCAAATGAGCGAATCCCCCCGCCAATACGCCTGCCGGAACAGCAAGGCCGGCGCGGACATCGATTAAAATCCAAGCCGGTTTTAAATTCTCTCTAACATCTTCAAGCAATCGATAAAAAATATGTTCCCTGGGATTATTCGCATACGGTTCTATATCCAGGCGTGCCAGTTTCCATAAATAATTTTCATCTAGCCGGCCTGCCGGGATAACCAGGATTTCACCCGCACCGGTCACGTTTTCACGCCGGCAGGCATGGTAATAATCTCTAAAATCGATATGATCGAATTTTTTTTCAAGTATATAATCGGCCACTCCCCACCGGGCAGTCGAACCATTTTCATCCGCCGCAAGAAGCGAGCCGATCCCCGGGGCATCGAGGTCGGCATCGATAACCGCGACCCGTTCGCCGGCCCTGGCGCGCTGGACCGCAAATGCAGCCAATGCCGTCGTCCTTCCCACTCCCCCTTTAAAAGAGTAGAAGGTAAGAATCGGGGGTTCTTTTGAACTCTGACGACCGGGTTTCTTCCACGGGGGATCCAATAATGGCGCAACCCAGCCGCCATGAGTTCGGTAACGCCCTACTATTCGCAATCGGGGCTCATTCACATCCGGTTCGCCTTCATTCCACACCGTATCGTAAACTTTTTTATCCAAATGTGAAGCTTTTTTATTTGAAACCCACATCGAATCCGTATCTGCCAGTTTACTGAAATCCGCTAACTTTTCTTTGATAAGCTGGACTAATCGATTCTCTTGTTCTTTCTCCGGCCAGACTACCAGTTTGAATCTCCCATATAAATCATGAATAAGAGCGATACGGCAGGTAGAAAATTTTCCCAATATAGACAGGAGTTCGGATATCACTGTTTTTTTTATTTCATCGATATGACTTGTATTCATAATTACACCTCACCATCTTTCATTAATCCACCGATTACCTCTATATAAAGTCGCTCGGCATCCTGGGCTCAGGCCTTTGCTTTATCAGGCTTAATTGTATCTTCAGGGAAATATCGCAAACATTCGTTCCATCCAATAAGCGAATTGTTCTTATCATATGGGATACCGGTTATTTGCCCATTTTTAAAGTACCGTGCAGTTCTTGAATTTGGCAGGGCCATCAGTGTTATTGCCATTGAGCTTAATTTATCCAGGTTATGACCCCTTATAAGATCCGAACCTTTCTTTTCCACCTGGATTAATGTTTTACAGATGCATTCGGAAACGTATCCCGCCAGGTAAGCAGCCCCACCGAAGCGATCATTGTCCAATAATATACGGGCATCGATGCAGTGTTTTTTCGATGCCTCCGGGTAATCTTCACCTGTGCTTTGTTTCAATCGTGACATTTGCACACTCTTCTTATTTTCTTCATTTTAAAGTAGAAGAAATTGTAATCGAAAACCCTCATAATTTCAATAGATAGTTATTGAATATAAAAAATCCATAATAACGAAGTTTTGGGCGAACATACTAAACCATGGCTGCCGACACCATTTCCTTATATTCTTCTTTGAACTTATGAAACGAAGCCAGCGTTTCATAACGCAGTAAAGGGATACGTTTCATGTGCTCCAGGAGTTCCCGGATATCCCCCGGCAGCGAATCCAGGGTTTCCGGGGCAGGTTTCACTTCTAATACTGTTTTCGATAGTTCCTGTTGTTTTTTTTCTTTCTCCCGGTAGTACATCGGTCCCTTTTCGCAGATCAACCAATCCAACGAAATATTAAATCTATTTCCCAATATTTGCATGGTTATGATACCCGGGCAAGTCTTCCCGGTTTCATTTCTTAAATAACTGCTTCGCATCACCCCGAACTCGGAAGCCATTTGGGGGCCTGAATTGTTTAATGCCTCGCGGATCTTCTTCAACCTGTAACCGATATCTTTCAATAAGTCTTTTCTGCTCATCCTAACCTCACTGTGTTTTAAACTGATTTTAAAACCTCATTATACTCCTATCGGAGCAAATATGCAACTTTATAATGAAATATCGCTTCGCTGGAAACACTATATGAATCCAAAAAATCTCTATATGCAACAGGATGACACTCATATGCGTCATGATGAACCATCGATTCCTCTTTGAGATATATATATGCATCTCATTGAAGCATATATGCTTCAATGAGATCATAATTAATATCCGGCCGAAGCTCATATGCCTCACGATGAACCGATAGACCATTGGGTTGTTGCATATACGAATCTCATTGAATAAATAATTAGAGGAAAGGATGCATATGTGGGTCAATGCGGAGCATATATGGATCCATTTGACGCACATACATATCTAGTGTAAGCGATCGAATAGTAAATGGAAGCATATATGATTCTTATTGATGCATATATGTATTTCGATAACCCAAACGGACAAGAGATTGATGCATATAGCTAAGACTTTCCTCCTTCCGCGAATAAAAAAAAGTATAAAGATTTATAAATCTTACAAAAATGTTTGAAAAAGGGACACACAAGTATTTTTTCCTCATGGTCGAAATTCTAGGTAAATAGTTTGAGGTAAAAAAAAACCCCCCGGCCTGAGCCGGGGGGTTCCTTTTATTGATACTTCTTGCGCTTTTCGGTTTATTAAAACTTGTATTTGATACCCAGCAGCATCTGCCAGCGGGAAAGAAGCTGGTTGATAATGTACCGTTTATCTTTCTCGGCATTACCCCAGAATTCGAATTTGGGTTTGCCGGAAGCCTGGTCCATTCCCATATAGGTGAGCGGGGCGTCATCAAACGTGATATAGCGGTAAACTCCCCAATCCTTGTTCAACAGGTTGAGGAAATTCTTCAGGTTCATGTAAATCTCGATTCGATGGCCTTTCAAAACGGGAACGGGGATATGCTGACTGATTTTGAAATCCAGTTCGTTATACCATTTGTCACGACTGGCATAACGGGGCAATATCTTACCGCGGTATTTATCCAGGGCCGGATCGTCTTTGATGTATTTATCCAGGTTAGCCCAGGTTCCCTTGGTCAAAATAATATCGCCTTCGTTGGCAGGCACCCAGATGGAGTCGTTATTCTTGCCGTCGCCGTTGAAGTCGTTGTAGTACCGGGTGTTATAAGGTTTCCCTGAACGTCCGCTGAAGAAAACGGAAATGATGGTGGGCGCTTTCGGGAAGAATTCGAATTTCTTTGAGATCGCTACCATGATGCGGTGCCCGGGATCAAAAGCAGATATACCCAATGTCGGGTTGTTGGGGTCGCCTTCGGTGATATTGTAACCCCAGTTGGAAATTGCCCGTGAAGATGTCCCGGCAAACTGGTCCCTGGCCACTCCGTAGGAGTAACCGATATTGATCATGTTGCCAACCCATTCTTTCTGCAACTGGGCGCTGACGGTCCACTGGTAACCCTTTTTGGTGTTTTTAATAAGGATAACATCTTTGAACTCTTTGTTGATGTAATTTGGGGAGCCGTAAGAAGGCCCGGAGGTGCTGGGGGTACCGTAAAGGGGACGGCCATCAAAAGCCGTGGCGCCGGTGGGCGCGATATTGATGTTCTGAAACATGGCCTCATTGAGACTCTTGGAATAGATAAATTCCACGGTGCCGGTAAAGCCGAAAGGCAGTTGCTTATCGATGGCGATATTGGCTTTAAATACCTGGGGGAACTTATATGTTTTATCGATCAGGTTGACATCGCCCACGGCATTGGCAGAGGGACTTTCCGGTTGACCTAAAGGATCGGGGTAGAAGAAATTGATGGGGTTACTGGGGGTGGCTGTGACATAGTATCTGCCCAGGTCCACACCGGTATTGGAATACTGGTTGGAAATCCAGACATAAGGGTTACGACCTGAGAAGATACCGATACCGCCGCGAATCTCCCACTGCTGGTTCCCGGTGGGATCAAAGTTGAACCCGAGACGGGGGGACCAGAGGATATTGCCGCCGGCATTCTGGTCGGTGGGAATCCCAAATTTTTCAAATACCAACGGGTTTGCGGGTGGAGAATCGGGCATCAAGGGAACGTCTGCGCGGATACCTACGGTGAATTTCAGGTTCGGGGTGACATTCCATTCATCCATGGCATAGAGTCCAAGCTGGAAAACATTGAATACGGCCGGCGCATTTGGGTCGCCGGTGAGAGAGTAATACCGGTCATAGCGGGACACCTTTTTGGCTTCGAAATCGTCCAGGCTCTTGAATTCATACTTTCCGAAACTCCTCTGGACATAGACGTTGTAGAATTTGAAGATTTCATTGTGGGTCCCCAAAACAAAGGTGTGGTTGCCTTTGAAAAGGGTCAGGGTGTCGTTCACTTCCACCAGGTCCTGGTTGAGAATGTTACGGTGACGGTACTCTTCGGAACCGGCGGTCATCGATTTACTACCGGGTAAACTTACAATCACCGTGGGGAAGGGTTTTCCCATGTAGGTAGGATTATCCCGGAGGGTTTGATAGTTGATCAGCAGGTTATTGTGGAGGTTATTCCCCAGGGTGCTGTTTAATTCCAGGACCGTATTGTGGGACCTGGTTTTGTAAACGATGCCCGCATTACCGAACCAGAAACTGGTTTTGCTGGATCTTGACAGGTTTTCATAATCGGATTTGAGATAGCTGTGACGAAGGGTCAGGCGGTGTTTGTCGCTGATGTTCCAATCGATGCGTGCCAGCACATTTAATTTTTTCCGGTCGTTGACTACCTCGCCGTATCCGCCGGCGTCATAACCATAGCCCTCCAGGATACTGACGAAGCGGTCTGCATCCGCCTGGGAGCCCCAGTCACGAGTACTGCCGCTGCCGTCGATATACATATCTTCCGGGAGTTTCTTGGCGTTATATTCGGCGTTCACAAAAAAGAAGAGTTTGTCCTTAATGATGGCCCCGCCGAAACTACCGCCGTATATGCCTTCGGTAAATTTAGTAAACTTTTTATCGTCAGGACCTTTGCCCACGAAATCCTGGTTCCTGCCTTCGAAAAAAGCGGAACCGAAGAAGTCATTTTGACCGCTCTTGGTGATGACATTGATGCCGCCGCCGGTGAACATACCCTGGCGGACGTCATAAGGGGCCAATACGATCTGGAATTCCTGCACGGCTTCGAGACTGATAATAGTCGCTTCAGACTGTCCACCGGGGGTCCCTGTGCTGCCGAGACCGAACAGGTCGTTGTTCTGGGCGCCGTCGATCTGGATGTTGTTGTAACGGCTGCTCCGGCCGCCGGCGTTGAACGCGCCGTCTGTTTCATCATCCGCCAGGACCTGGGGCGAGAGGCGGGTAAAATCGCTCAAGGAACGGGAGATGGTGGGTAGGTTCTCGATGGAATCCTTGGCCACGTTCTGGGATGCGCCGGTCCGATAAGGGTTGATAATGGGGGTCGAGGCCGTTACGATGATTTCCCCGGCATCCACTGTCTGCAACTGGAGTGTGAAGGTTACATACTTGGTCTCACCTAACTTTACTGCCAATTCTTCTTGTTTTTCCGGCTTGAAGCCTTCGAAACTGGCGGTAATGGTATAAGGCCCACCGACCCGGACCGCGGGAATATCGAACATACCGTTCATCCTGGTCAGGGTTACATATTTCGTCCCGGTGGGGAGGTGAATGGCAACGATGTCGGCTCCGGCGATGACTTTGCCGTCCACATCTACTACTTTACCGCTAAAACTCCCGTTAGTGATCACCTGGGCAAGCATTACCACAGGCGCCAGACACAGGAGCATTAGCACAAAACTAAGACTCTTTTTCATTTAGCTTTCCTCCTATATTTTTTAATAATTTAACGACTTCTTGATTAGTCATAAATGTGCTGTTAAAAAATTTCATCTGTATAATTTTTACCACCTGCTTTTCGATGTTCAGATTTCCATTATAACAAAAAAAAAAGTAAAAACAAACAAACATTTTCTTTTAAAATTTTTTTTCTCTCAAGCTTGATAGAAAGGAAATGTCAGCGTTTTATTACAATGCCAGGGCATACCCGATCTTTAAGAAAAAGGTTCGATCACTCCTGGTAACAGGGATTCTATATAAACCGAGACTGTTGTCCGAATACCCGAGGAACAATACTGTCTGCGGATTGAGTTTGTAAGAAAACAAAAATTGAGTAAATACGACTTTGGTCCTCTCGCTGACCGGCGTAATGTAAAGCTCCTTATTCTGGCTAATATCGGTGTATTGTACGATCGCCCTGAGAAATGTCCGAACATTGAAATGATACCCCAATTGCATCTGCAGTAAATGAACGTCATTTACTTTCCGGCCCGCTAACGAAATCCTCTGGTAAATATGATTGAGGTTGAAATTCAAACCTGCTGCCGGGCGCCATTCAAAACCGGTGCTGAAACGAGAAAAATCGGCTTTCCTGAAATTATCATAATCCACGGTATCGCCGCCTTCGAAATATACACTGAAATTGAAACGACCGGTGGGCGCCATGACCAATCCGGCATAGATATCGTTTAAATCATAAGTAAAATCATAATAAAATTCTTTCCTTAGATTGCCCCCCAGGGTAGCGTCTATTTGCAAGGGACCATAATAGGAGAGATTAATAGTCAGCGTACGGTCGGTCAGTTTCCCATTCCCATCGGTGATATTGGAACCCACCGTTCCCAGTAAAAATCTTTGAAACCACCCACCGGGTTTGCCCCATAATGTGCCTTCGATAAAACCGTAAATTCGACGGGTATCGACGCGAGGAATAAACCCGTAATCGGCGCGAAAATTTTTCCCCATATCTTCATACAGGAATCCATAATAAAGATTGCGGGACGCATGAACCAGGCTGCCAAATATGACATTATCCCGCAAGTCGCCTTTCTCCTGGCCGTATTGATCGGCCACGGCATCAGGGTAAGCGGTATCCGAATGAAGGAGTTGAAATTTGAAAACTTTGGTTTCGGATACGCGAAAGAAACCGTCTAACCCGGCGACGTGGTTATGATAACTATTCCCCATCCGTCCGGTATAAAGAAATCCCAACGCCGAGGCTGCCCCTATATCGCGGCGAAACCTGAACACACCGCCGAATACATCCTGGTTCAACGAGATATCGAAGGAACCCTGGTTGGAAGGAAATAGCAAATTGGTATAGCGGTCCTGGGTAGCAATAATCCCAATGGCATTCTTACCCAGTTTGCCCGTCATCTTTACCCCCCAAACCGGGTCATAAACGGTGCGGGAAAATACTATTTCCTTGGGAGTATAGAAAAAATCTTTTCCTTCCAGGAAAAAGGGTCTTTTCTCCGGGTAACGCAGTTCAAAGCGCGTATTGACTTCTAATTGGGCGGCATCGGCTTCCACCTGGGAAAAATCGGGATTCACCGCGGCATTTAAGGTCAAATTGGGGTTGACGCCCCAGCGGATACTGAGGCCGGGGTCCACTTTTATTTTCCCGCTCTCCAGTTTCCCTAAGGGGAAATCGGCCCGTTGATCCGTGCGCCGGATCGTCAGGGTAGGATCAAATTCCAGGTCCCGCCCAGGCTTTATGTTTTCGAAACCGGTCACCTTATTGGCCTGGCAAAGTACACATACAATATTCCGGTCTTTGACATGGGAAATGACCGAATGAACAGCATCCGCACGGGGATAAGACCTGGTCATACTAAATCCCCAGGTTAGTTTTCCTGCTGCCCCGGGGAATCGTAACTGGGTAAAGGGAATAGCCAATTCCACCACATACCCGGGACCTGTTTTTTTAGCGGCGGAATTCCAGATGGCATCCCAGGTAAAATCTTTTTGTCCATCCATTTCACTGAACAGGGCGTCTGCTTGAACACCCAACGGGGTAACTGCAAACAAAAAACCGCGCCGTTGATCGTTGAACGTATCGATGGTTACCGACACATGGTCATCCTGGGTAAAACCGGCTACATCATCCCTATCCATCAGGTGGGCGCGAATTTTACCCGGCTCCGGGTCAAAACAGCGAAAAGCGATATAAAGTTTGCTTTTACTATAGGTAATAAGGCATTCTGTTTTTACCGGGGCCGGGATATTATCCCCCGGGTAATATTCGTACGGTAAGTCGATTATTTCAGCATGTTTCCAGGCTTCCTCGTTTAAGACGCCGTCTATTTTAATCGGTGAAACGGCCTGGCTTACCGTATAGTTTTTAGCAAGCGGCGGTTTTTCCTCATCCTGTTTCTCCTGGGCCTGGAGTAGGGGATGTCCGCTTATAATCCCACCCATCAAAAAAAATATCAGCAACTTTACTGCTAAAGTTTTACTCATTCGATTCCTCCTTTATTTTATTTAATATAATATATGGGGGTTTTCCACATCCGCCTATTTTGTTTTATCGGCAATGGAAAACGCAGTTAACCAGATTAAACGCGCCCCTTTTTCGATAAGGTTCACGTTCACTTTGTCTACAGTATCGAAGGGGGTATGGTAATCTCCCGTATCCGCCCCGTATGAATTGATCCAGGGGATGTGATGATTGTCAAAGGGCAGGTGGTCGCTTCCCTGTATCACCGAGGGTACTTCGATAAAATGAGTGTGAAGTCCTGCATAGCGGTTATTCTCAGCCAGGATAGTCTTAAGCCCGGCGCCCTGTAAAACTTCCATGGGTAGGAAATTGGTTAAAACCAGGTTTCCCGGTTTCTGCCCCGGGAGTTCTTTGCCGTGATTGGCTTGCAGTATCTCCACATAATGCGGCCAGGTCCACTCCCGGCTCAACATATCCAGGTTGAAATAGGCGTTGGTCTTTTTTAAAGGAAACGACGGGTGTTTGACATAATGACTGGACCCCTGGTAATCCCATTCTTCCCCGGTCCATAGGGCAAAAAGGACCGAGCGTTTCGGTTTCACGGGATTGGCGGCAAAAGCCTGGGCGATTTCCAGGACCGCCGCCGAACCGGAAGCATTGTCGTCGGCGCCGTTATAAATGTAATTCCCCTCTTTACCGAGGTGATCCAGGTGGGCGCCGATCACCACCACTTCTTCACGCAAAACAGGGTCCGAACCTTCGATATAACCCAGTACGTTCCGGCAACCGGCCAATTTAGTTTCTAACCGGCTTTCTATTTCTAACGAAACGCCGGGAAGGGCAAAAGATAAAGGTTTAACTTCTTCATCGATTTTATCTTTTAAGGTTTCCCGGGTTTTGCCGGCAAAACCAAGAATGATATTGGCCATTTCCGGGGAAATCCGCATATAGGGGGCCCGGGTTTGGTCCTGGAAGGAGGCATCTACTTTCAGCAGGGGGCGGGCTTGCCCGGAATAGGGTGGTTTGGTATCATCGATCCGGTCTTTAGCTAACTTTTCCCGATAAATGGTTGCTGGCAGCGGTTCAACCAATATAATCGCCGCCGCCCCTTTATTCCTGGCCAGGGTAACTTTTTCCAGTTCATGCTCTAACGAACGTTCCCCGGGTAGATATTTTTCTTTGAGGCCGCTTTTATTAAAGGGAGAACCGGGATTGTCGCCGGCGGGAACCCCCATCAAAACCATAACGATCTTTCCCCGTACATCGATGGCCTTATAATCGTCATACGCCAGGCTGGCCTCCTGGATACCGTAACCGGCGAATACCACCGTCGCCGATATCGTTCCTTTTGCACTGGGGAAGAGCATAGGGTAGAATACATAGTCTTTGTCGGCGTCGAAAAGCCAGGAACGAACCAACGGCGATTGCGTGCCCTGCGTATGGGCCACAGTCACCCGGCTGCCGGAGTCCCGGATTTGTTTTACCTCGACTTCCTGGTAATAGCTGCGCTGCTGGCCCTGTGAATCGCCGGCCGGTCGAATGCCCCAGGCGCGAAACATCGAGACTACGTATTCGGCTGCTATGGCAAACCCTTTGCCGGCGGTTTCCCTGCCTTCTAATAAATCCGAGGCAAAAAACCGTAAATAGGCATCGGCATCCTTGCCGGTAATGGAATCAAAACCGGTTTTCAAGGTGGCCGGGACCGGTTCTACCGTATCGATAATGGAAAAATTCTCCAATTCGCCGTTCCCGCCGGCGGACGGTTGATCCTTCGCGTCCCCTCCCGCCGGCAAGACGGTAGGGGAAAAAACCGCCAGCATCACGAATAGGATTATCGCTAAGATTATAGGGCCATCGATGGTTTTTATTTTTAACGGATTGTTCATAATATTCCTCCAGGGCTTATGTCATTTTAATAGCCTTCGTCGGTAATTTCCTTTTCACTGACTTCGCCGTACTTTTTTACGCTGTCGCGGATATTGGCAATATTTCCCACCAGGACCATTTGCAGGTTGTTTTTGGGGAAATACCGGGCAATGATCTCCCGGGTTTTCTCCACTGTTATTTCCTCTATGGTTTTGTTAAAGTTATCGATGAAAGACTCATTGAAACCGTAAATAAACATGTCGTTTAAGAGGTCGGCCAGGTTACCCGGTGTTTCGTAGCCCAGGGGGAATTGCCCCCGGATGTAATTTTTGCCGATTTCCAGGCTTTTAGAATCCAGGCCTTTTGTATGGAGCCGGTCCAGGATTTCCAGTATTTTGTCCAGCGCTTCGATAGGTTTGGATGTCATACAGAGGACGGCAAAAATTCCTCCATCTTTATAGGATGGGACTGTGGAATAGGCCCAATAAGCAAGACCTTCGTCGACCCGGATTTCATCCGTTATCCACGAGGTAAAGCCGGAACCGCCTAAAACATTATTGACTAACAGGTATGGGATGTAATCGGGGTTGCTTCGTTTAATGCCCAGGCCGCCCATTAAAAAAGAGATTTCGCCGGCATCGGGTTTGTTTACCAGCAGCAGCCGGGTTTTCTCGTGATCGGGTAGTGGAATGGCCGTCGTTTGGGGAATATCCCCCCCGGCATTCCAGGCCTGGAACCATTGTTGGATTTTTTTCTTCATGGCCGCGGTTTGGAAATCCCCCACCACGGCAATGGCTGAAACCGCCGGTTTGTAATAGCTTTTATAAAAAGTTTTTACATCCTCCGGGGTCATCCGGGAAACAGAAGATGTTGTTCCCTTGATGGGGTTACCCAACCCGCTGCGGTCGAACAGGAACCGGAAATAATAATTAATCGCGGCGGTTATGGGGGATTCTTTGACCTGGGCCAATTCCACCAGCAGGTTGCTTTTACGTTTTTCAAATTCGTTTTCGACAAACGCCGGCAAAGTGATAATTTCCGTCAGTATCGGCATAACCGTATCCAGGTCTTTTTTACCGAACGAGGCGGATACTTTCGTCCAATCCCGGTTGGCCTGGGTATTATAAGCGGCCCCCAGCACGTCCAACTGCCGTTGAACCTGGTTTTTAGTATAATTTTTGGTTCCCCACAGCAGGGCGTCGGCCGTTAATGAGGCCAGGCCGTATCGATCGCCATCTTTAACCGCGCCGGCGGGGATCACGGCGGAAAAATAGATAAGCGGCGTCTCGTGTTGTTCCATTAAATAAACGGTCAAACCGGTGCTCATCACGAATTTTTCATATTTCGGCAGACGGAATTGATCCTCCTCTGCCCGGCCAATAATCGCCGCGTTTAAAAACAGGCAAACAAAGAACATTATTACGGCATATGAAGTCAACCATTTTTTCCCAATACTCATGGTTATTTCTCCTCTATTTTTTTAAGAATGCCTACCGTGCGGTTGGATTTCACAAGATAGGTGGCTGCCGTGCGTTTGATATCTTCGGCAGTTACTTTTTGGTATTCTCCCGGCGCGCTGAATAGTTTTTTATAGTCGCCAAGGAAGATTTCGTACTGGCCGATGGTATCGGCTTTACCGTTGATGGTTTCCAGCGTGCGGTAAAAGTCCATTAATTTGGTATTTTTTACTTTTAACAGTTCCTCGTCGGTAATGCCTTGTGTTTTAATTTTGTCGATTTCTTCGTAGATGGCATTTTCCAGGGTTTCTTCGGCAATCCCCTGGCCGCATACAGCGTAAATATAGATCAGGTAGGGATCCAGGGCCTTATCCAGTACGGTTCGTACCTCTACCGCCAATTGTTTTTGGTCCACCAGGGCGTTATAAAGCCTGGAGGAAGGTCCCGATGAAAGTATGGAGTTGAGCATCTCAAGTGCGTAGTAGTCCTTGGAGCCGGTTTCCGGGACGTGATAGGCGATCATGATGTTGGGGGTAGAGGCATCTTTATTGTAAAAAAGCCGTTTTTCGCCCATTTGTTTGGGTTCTATGGCCCGCACCGGCCGGGGCGGTGTCCCGGCCGGAATAGGTTCGAAGTATTTATCGGCTAACTCTTTGACGCGGTCAAAGGCGACATCGCCCACGATAACCACCACGGCATTGTTAGGCGCGTAATACGTTTTGAAATACGCGAGGAGGTCGCTGCGCTGCCAGTTTTTGATATCCGTTTCGTAACCCACCACCGCCCACCGGTAGGGATGGGCCAGGAAAGCGACTCCCCTTACTTGTTCCTCCATTACCAGGTAATTGTCATTATCCATCAGGTATGTACGTTCTGAGAGCAGTATTTCTCGCTCGGTGCTTATTATTTGTTCAGCCAGGGCCAGGTGACCAAGCCGGTCGGCTTCCAGATCGAAGACTGTTTCCAATGCCCGGCCAGGGAAAAAGTCCGTATACACGGTAATATTTTCCGCGGTATAGGCATCGGTATTGCCGCCAGCCATGCCCAGGACCCGGTCGAACATTTTGGGGCCGTACTTTTGCGCCCCGTTAAACATCATATGCTCACAGAAATGGGATAAACCGGTAATCCCTTGAGATTCATTCCGGGACCCCACTTTAAAAAAAAGATACATATTGGCATTGGGAATCGAGTGATCTTCCCAGACTATCACCTTCATCCCGTTTTGCAATACAAAGGATTTTACATCTTCCACTTTAAATTGGGCTGCTAAAAACGTATTGATAAACACCAGCAGCATAATGAGCGGTAAGGGTTTCCGACAATTCATAATTCCTCCTTTTATTAATTCCTTCTTAATAGAAGACAAAAAATAACGTTTTAAACCAGGGATTCGTAACCGTGCAATGACGAAATAGTGGAATGGCGGAATGGCGGAACGGCGGAACAGCGAAGGACCTCCGCCCTCCGGCGATTTATTTGCCTTCAAAAAAATCGTCGCTCACCTCTATATTAAATTTCACTTCTTTCATGGTTACTTCCGCCCATACTTTCCCTTTAGCAAAGAGATCCTGTCTGAAAGGCACTAAAATTCCATCCACCGCTTTATAGCCGGAGTAAATTTCTTTATTTTCAACCGGTTCCTGGTCGAGTTGAGAGGTTGCCCAGAACAATACACCTACCGGCAAATAGGTCTGTGTATCGATGTAAACTTGAAACTTGTAAAGGCCCGTGATAAAAAGTTCAAAGGTTTTTTTGCCTTCAAACTCTTTTTCCCCGTTGAGGGTGAAGTTATACTTATCCAGGTTCTGGGAGATATAGAATAGATCCCTTAGATTATAATCCAGCAGGTCTTTTTTATCTTGTTCAGGTATAACTTTGTAGGGCTCTTTGGAATCCGGTTCATTGACTTTGGTGAGGCGCTGCCATCCTGTCTGACCGTTCGTAGTCATTATGGCAACGAAGCCCAACACTTCGGAATGGTACCAATATTTATCCGGGTAGCGAATAACGGCAGTGCTGTGCATGATCTCTTTTCCACTGCCGTCTTCCAAATACCGGAGTATGTCCATGGTATACTTGAGAGTTTTAATGGCAGCGATCTTTTCGGGTCCACCCAGGGCGGCGATGGTTTTGATAAAGATATCTTTACCTACGGGATCCTTTGTGTCCCCATAACCGGCAAAACCCGTAAACGCAGTTAGAACGGTGAACAGCATTAATACTATCGGTGTTACGAATTTTCTAAATTTCATTTTTTTCACTCCTTATTTTTTATTATTTAATTGTGATTTTAGACAAAAATACTAAAAAAGTCAATTTTATTTTATACTGGCGATCATTTCCACCAGCATCCATTCCAATATGAAATGATGTTCTTGAGCCAGGTCCAACCTGTCGCCGGACTCGCCGGATTCCTTTAATACCTGCCAGTCGATATAATTCCGTGCCAACCCCAGGAACCAGTTTAACATGCTATCGCCGAAACGTTCCTTGATTACCGATTTATAAACCGGGCTGCCGGATTTTAACTGGGCCATCACATACCAGAGGGTTTTCTTTTCCGGGGTTAAGGGATATATGTGTTTTATAGGAAGTTTCCCGGCCCGAACAGCCGCAATGTATTCGTCGTGGCCGGTCAAAGTTTCATAAAAATGATCGGCGCCGTAATTGTGCAGCGCCGGGCCAAGACCGATACAGGGCGATTGCTTTTCCCAGCGTTCGCGGTACACTACCGTATCTTTGACCTGGGGCAAAAGAAACCAACCGATCAGGTTCTCCCTGTACCCGGATGCCTGTAGAATACGCCGGGCTTCATCGTACATTCGCCGGCACATCAGTTCATCCGGGAATTTCTCCGGCTCTCTGCGGAAAGCTTTATAAATAGCCGGTATCTCGCGGATATCTAACCGGTAAATGGTAACGGACTGGGCTTTCAGGTTTATCGTCGTTTCAACCGTTGCCAGCCAATCGGCCAGGTTTTGCTCATAAAGGCCGTAAATCAGGTCCACATTCACGGAAGCAAAACGGGGGATGACTTCAGCCAATACCTCTTTGGCCTGGGCAGCGGTATGCTTGCGCTCTACCATTTTTAAGATATTGTCGTCGAAAGATTGGACACCTACGCTGAGACGATCGATATAACGCTCCAGTACGGCTATTTTTTGTGGTTTGAGGGTTATGGGGCTGCATTCCAGGCAAACCTCACACTCCTCATTGCCGCCATAACGCTCTACATAGTAAGCAATGGCACTTTCCAGCAAATCAGTGGGCAAAACAGTGGGGGTGCCGCCCCCGAAATATATGGAACGTATCTGCCGCCGGGGTAGATCGATGAACCGATCCATCATCCCGGCATGCTGTTTTTCCGCTTCCAGCATGTTTTCCAACTCGTTTCTCTTTAACATCGGCCCCCGGTAATAATGGCAGTAAGAACAATGCTCAATACACCAGGGAAAATGCACATACAACGCAAAGTCCTTATACTTGCCGTAAAGATCGATTATTTCCTGTTGGTGTGAATCATCGTAAGGAACCGGCTGCACCGAACCGGCAACGGCAATGTCTTTTAAAATGGTGAACCGGTATTTAGTCCCATCTTTGCCTTTAAAATAATCTGCGGGCAAAGACATGACAAGATTTTCTTTTGTTTTCATTTATCTTTCTCCTTGTTTTATCCTAAATTGGTTATTTAAATTTTATTATGTCCTGGATTCAATTTTAGTTATTATGTCCCGGATAATTCCCGCGTTTTTCTCGATACCCGCGGCATATATCATGTCCGCATGCTTGCCGAAACCCCGGTAAATCACGGGTGAATGTGCGGTATAGGGTTCCCAGCTCCCACACAGCGGAGAACCCCATCGTTCCTCGGAAACCACCAGGTGAAATTTTGTCTTTACCGGACCTATTGAATTTTTCTTGCTAAAGTAGGCCCAGTAGGATGCTATTTTGGCTAATAGTTTTTCTTTGAGAAAATGAACGCCCAGTTCTTCCAGGTAGGTTTCTATTTCCTGGAAAACGTCGGCCCCGGGTTCTACCGCTATATCTTCACCGGGCCAGAAGCTGTCTATTAAAATCACCCCCGCCACTTCCAATCCCCGACTTTCCAGTGCGGCCGCCGCCTCGACAGTTAGTTTTCCCCCGGCTGAAAAACCGGCTAAAATATAAGGCCCCACCGGTTGATGCGCGGTTACGATATCCAAGTATTTTTTTATCCGATCCTCATCCTCTAAAAAATTAAAACAATAAAAAGCATAATCCGGTATGGCCGAAGCCAGGACCTTGTAAGCGATCCCGAAGGCCAGCACCGGGGGAAAACAGTATATTGTTTTTGATGCAAGCCGGTTAAATATTATCGATGGCTGTTGGATAAAAGTTTCTATCTCTTCCTGTACCATTGCCCGGTCTACTCCACCCTCGCCTCCAGCCAACACCAGGCCCGGCATATCGGCAAGAAAAGCGGCAATACTTCCAATGGTCGGCCTGTTGAAGAATTCGGGGATAGGCAATTCCACCTGCAGCGTCTTTTTAATTTTCGACGTCACAAAAAAAGCTTTCAACGAATCCCCTCCCCGTTCGAAAAAGTTATCATCGACACCAATGGTTTCCTTCTCCAGGCCCAACACCTCCGACCATATGTCCGCTAACAAGTTCTCTAAAGCGTTCCTGGGGCCGGTCCAGTCTTCACCTTTTCCACGGGCCGCGGTTTCGGGCATGGGCAGCGCTTTCCGGTCCACTTTCCCACTGGCGGTTAAAGGCATTTTATCCAGCAGCACAAAATGGGACGGGACCATATAATCCGGTAACCGGCCTTTTAACGAACCTCTCAAATCATCGATCAAGCGCCCGGGATTGTACCGCCCGGGTTCCACCTGCCCTACCGGCGCCGCCTGCCCCTCCTCCCGTGCTTCCACCTGCTGCGCCCGTACGGCATACAGGTTGTAAAGATCGGTCTCTTCCAGCATGCTGTCCTGCTCCACCGCCATCTTATACCCATACCTCTCCAGCAAATCCATGATCCTATTCAATCGTCCCCCACTGTCATGCACCTCGATCACCAATTGCCTTATTTTCGGCCAATCCGCGGCTTCGATGCCTTCCAGCACATCCAGCTCGGCTTTTTCTACATCGATCTTCAACAAATCGATCCGCTGGACGCCATTCTCCCGCATCACCTGGGAAACCGTCTTCATGGCGCAATCGAAACGGACCCCGGATAACCGTTCCGCCAACAATTCATCGATCTGCTCCTCCGTCGGCTTATCGTCCCCGGCCGATTCTAATTCCTTGTGAATAACGGCCCTGACGGTTTCCTTTTCTTCGGCTTCATCGGCAAAACGACCGGAAAGGATGCTGGCATGAGGATAATAAGTGAATACGACTTCTTCTTCCACCGAGGCAATGCCATTCTTGAATATTTTAAAATTAGTCCCGTATAAGGAGGTATTAAGCGCCAGCAGATCATAAAGAGGCGGAGCGGGTTCAAAGGAATATATTTTTGCATCCTTGCATACATGATTGGCAAAAAGAGAAAATATGCCGATATTGGCCCCGATATCGAATATACAAGAACCTTCCGGCAATGTAACCCCGTGTTTTAAGTAAGAAAGCTCTTCAAATATCTCCCGGTACATAAATTCGGTTTCATTCCGGTTCAGGTAAAAGACGGGCATGCCGTTGGGAAGCTCATAATAGGGCCGCTCCCCCTGGAGCTTGTTTCGTTTGATTTCCAGCAGCCGGTGCACGGTAAAGGCATAAGTTTCATCCGGGACCACATAAGCCGCCAGCCGGGCGGCCCCCGACCGGTCGATTTGCGCAGCCACCACGGCTTCTTTGACCGCCGGTTCAACCAGTAACCGGTTTTCAATCTCCCCCAATTCGATGCGGAATCCCCGTATTTTGACCTGGTGATCGACACGACCCAGGAATTCGATGTTACCGTCATCCAGCCAGCGCGCCAGGTCGCCGGTGCTATATAAATTTGAATGATGAATGCTGAATGATGAATGCTGAAAATCGATAAACCTTTCAGCCGTTAGTTCCGGCCGGTTGAGGTAACCGCGGGCAAGACCGACGCCGGCAATATGCAACTCACCCACCACACCGACAGGCTGAAGATGAAAACTCCTGTCCAGGACATATAGGTTAATATTATCGATGGGCTTGCCGATGGGAATTCGTTCGTACTTTTCACCCGGGGAACAATCGAAATAAGAAACATCCACGGTGGCTTCCGTGGGACCGTAAAGGTTGATCAAGCTCGCCGCCGGTGCGCCCCGCCGCCCAAACAAACCATAAAAACGTTCCACCTGTACCGGACCCAACGCTTCCCCACTGGCAAATACCTGCCTCAAGCTGCGCAATCGACGCGACACTGTTTCGTCACCCGCATCATTTTCCAGGTAGTCCAGTAACACATTTAACATGGAAGGTACAAAATGCATGGTGGTAACACGGTAATTTGCCACTGCAGCGACAATAGCGGACGGGTCTTTTTCCCCGCCTATCCCCAAAAGACTAACACAAGCCCCCCGGGAACTCCACCAGAACAATTCCCATAACGATACATCGAAAGTAAAAGCAGTTTTCTGGAGAATCACATCACTGCAATCGATGGGATACGCCTTCTGCATCCAGTTTAACCGGTTCACCACCGAGCGATGCTCGATCATCACACCCTTGGGCATGCCGGTAGAACCTGAAGTATAGATGATGTAAGAAAGATGATTTGAATGATGAATGATGAATGATGAATGATGAAAAGAAAGATGATTTGAATGATGAATGATGAATTCTAAAAAAACTTTCTCACCTTCCCACCTTCTCACCTTCTCACTTTCTTTATCGTTGGCGGTAACCAACATTTTCGCTGCACTATCTTTCAACATATAATCGATTCTATCCTGTGGGTACCCCGGGTCGATAGGCAAATACGCGCCGCTAGCCTTTAAAATACCAAAAATTCCGATGATCATCTCAAGGGAACGTTCCGTCATGACCGCCACAATATTGTCCGCCAGCACGCCTTTTTCGATCAATAACCCGGCCAACCGGCCGGAGTGCTCGTTCAATTGGCGATAGGTTATTTGTAGAGACGCTGCGCGCAGCGTCTCTACAGCGGTTGAACCGATAACGGCAATTCGGTCAGGCGTCCTTGACGCCTGCTCTTCAAATAATTGATAAATCGTCTTATCCTCCGGGAATAGCGCTTCCGTTTTGTTGAAATCATACAATATCCGCTTCTTTTCTTCTTCCGAAATGATATCTATATCACTGATCCTTATTCCCGGTTCGTTTACTACGATGGAAAGTATCTTCTTAAAATACCGGCTAAACCGTTCGATGGTTTCTTTCCTGAATAATTTTGTACAATATTGAATTGAAAAAAGCGTCTCCCGTCCCATCTCTACTGCTGTAAATGTCAAATCGAATTTCGCCGTACCGTTACGATGCTCATGCCTATCGATGTGGCTATCAGTGCCATCGATCCCCGGGATATCGCCCATGTCGCCGACGTCATCCCCATGGCCTTCTTCACGGCTCAACCAGTTAAAAACCACATCGAATACCGGGTTACGCCCCGTATCCCGTGTCACATTTAGCTTATCCACCAATTGCTCGAACGGGTACTCCTGGTTCTCGTAAGCCGATAACGTATGTTCTTTGACCTCTTCAAGGAATTCGCCAAACTTTTTTTCACCCCGGGGATAATTCCTCAAAGCCAACATGTTGACAAACATCCCGATTATCGGTTCCAGGTCTGCATGACGTCTCCCTGCGATAGGAACGCCCACAATAATATCCTCCTGACCGCCCAGCTTCGCAAGAAGAATGTTAAATACCGCTAATATACCCATAAAAAGCGTTACATTGAGCTCCCTGGCCACGGCCATTAGAACCCCACTCTCCTTTTCTGTTAACAGGAAGTCCACCATATTACCTTCGAAACTTTGTACAGAAGGACGGGGATAATCGATAGGTAGGTTAAGAACCGTCAACTCATCGGGAAACTGTTTCAGCCAATAATTTTCCTGCTCTTTAACCAGGATTTGCTGCTTTTGGTCGGTCTGCCATTCCGAAAAGTCTTTATACTGCACCCGCAGCGGAACCAACGCCTCACCGCCGTACAACCGGCGGAATTCATTTTCCAGTATTTCCTGGGAGAGTCCGTCCGTAATAATATGATGCATGTCCAATAAAAGGTAAACGTCGTCGCTTATTCCATTTTCCCCATTATCTCCCGGTAACTCCACCAGGGTTGCCCTCAGCAGCGGCGCCCGGGATAAATCGAACGGCCGGACAAAATTCGCCGCGACCTCTTCAAGCGAACGGTCTTTTCCTCTGACCTCTGAGATTTCAAAATCCACTTCATCGTGGATCCGCTGGACAGGTTCATCGCCGACTATTTCAAACGACGTACGTAAGCTCTCATGGCGCTGGAGTAATGTTTTAAATGTTTGCTGCAACCTTTTTTTATCGATCTCCCCCGCCAGTGGAACCACCTGGGGCATATTGTAAACCACATAATCCGGTATCATCTGGTGCACCAGGTAAAGACGCTTCTGGGCCGGGGATAGCACATAATAATCTTTCTTCTCTACCGGTTCTATACTTGCATATTGCTCTGCCGCGGCCTTTTCGATAAACCTGGCCAGGCCCCGTATGGTGGGAGTGGTAAATATTTCCTTCAGTGCTAATTTTATATTGAAGGCTTGATGGATATGGGCAGTCAGCCGGACTGCCGTTAAGGAATTCCCTCCCAGGGCGAAAAAGTCGGCGTCAATGCCGATATTTTCTCTCGCTATTCCCAGCGCATCGGACCATAATTCCACCAACCGCATCTCTACAGCAGTTACAGGGGCCATATAATCTTTGCCCGGTTCGCCTACGACAGGCCCGGGTTCCGGCAGCGCTTTCCGATCCACTTTACCGTTGGGATTTAAAGGCATCCTGTCCAGGAAAATAAAAAACGAGGGAATCATGTAATCCGGAAGCCTCAACAAAAGAAACTGCCTTAAGCAGGAATTTATCTCCGTATCCCCCATACTTTCAAATTCTCCGCCGGGCGAACGTACGATATAGGCCGCCAGGTACGGGTCGGCGTTTCCCCTCTTCCGGGCTATTACCACCGCATCTTTTACACCCTCATGCTCCAGTAAACGATTCTCTATCTCCCCCAATTCAATCCGGAAACCGCGAATCTTCACCTGGAAATCCAGTCGACCTAAGAATTCCACAGTCCCATCCGGCAACCACCGCGCCAAATCGCCGGTACGGTAGAACAGGGGAGCTTTTTTGTAAAACCGCCCCCCTAAACCCCCCGAAAAACTTTTAACTAAACAAAATTTTTCCCATGTTAATCCCGGGTTATTAAGGTAACCCCTCGCCACACCGTCACCCCCAATATACAACTCTCCCGTCACATTCAACGGGCACAGGTTCATGCTGCGATCCAATATCGACAATGTCGCATTGCCCGAAGGCTTACCGATCGGTACACTGCCAAGCAATGCGAATTTCGATTCTTCTCCCCGGCTTATCTCCAGTACACCGGATATGATGGTAGCCTCCGTGGGACCGTACATGTTGAACACCCGACAACCCTCTCCCACCGATGCAAAACTCCGCTCCAACAAATCTAAAGTCAATTTCTCCGCCCCTAAAAACAGGTACTTTAACGAGCTCAACCGCTGACCGCCATGAATAAAATGCCGGTACTGCGTCGGCGTCACATGCAGTACCGTCATATCCTTTCGCTCCATGAAATCGATGCTCGCTGCCGGGTTCAACAGCAACTCCTCGGATACCATGTACAAACAGGCGCCACTAGTGAGGGTTATAAAAATCTCCCATACCGACCAATCGAAATAATAAGAAAGATTCTGGATGGCCCTATCCCTGCAACCAAGACCCAGGCGCCGGTATCCCCAATACAGCAGCGGACACAGGTTGGCATGCGTAATGGCCACCCCTTTGGGTTTCCCCGTGGAACCGGATGTAAAAATGGCGTAAGCAAGATTTCCCGCATGATGAACGGGGGCGGCAAAGGATGCGGGAAGCGCGGTAAGGAAATTATCGACGTTTATGATTTCTCCATCTGCATTTAATTCTTGCGCCGCAGTGTATAAACTCCCGGTTGCTACTATTTTTGTTATATTGCAATCCTTGATGATAAAGCGATTCCTATCGGCCGGTGCTTTAGGGTTCAGCGGGACATAAGCCGCGCCCGCTTTCCAGGTTCCCAGGATACCCACGATCATTCCCAGGGAGCGCTCCGCCAGCAGCCCCACAAAACAGTTTGCACGCACGCCCTCCCGCTGCAGCCGCCCCCCCAACCCATCCGCTTTTTCATTCAATGCCCGGTAACTGATCTGCATCTCCCACTCAATATCCCTATGAAAACTACTCTCACTCTCCCGATACCCTGCATCCACCAACGCTGCAGTGTCCGGCCTCTCCTCCACCTGCCGCACAAACAATTGGTGAATCGTTATATCCACGGGAAATTGAGGGTATTCTTCGTTAAATTCAAATAAAATCTGTCGTTTCTCCCCATCTGTAATAATTTCCAATTCCGACAATTCCCGGTTTAAATCCACGGATAAAACATCCAGCAATTCCTTAAAATAAGCGATAAACCGCTCGATCGTGGCTGGGGCAAACAATTTACTGCAATATTCGAATATAAAGAACAACTGCTCTCCAGGGTCTACAGCGGTCAATGTCAAATCGAACTTCGCTGTACCTTTACGATGATCATATTTATCGATATGGCTATCAGTGCTATCAATACCATCGGTTCCCGGGATATTCCCTATATCGTCGACGTCACCCCCATGGCCTTCTTCACGGCTCAACCAGTTAAAAACCACATCGAATACCGGGTTACGCCCCGTATCACGTGTCACATTTAGCTTATCCACCAATTGCTCGAACGGGTACTCCTGGTTCTCATAAGCCGACAACGTATGTTCTTTGACTTCTCCAAGGAATTCGCCAACCCTTTTTTCACCCAGGGGATAATTTCTCAAGGCCAGCATGTTGACAAACATCCCGATTATCGGTTCCAGGTCTGCGTGACGCCTTCCTGCTATAGGGACGCCTACAATAATATCCTCCTGCCCGCCCAGTTTCGCAAGAAGAATGTTAAATACCGCCAATATGCCCATAAAAAGCGTTACATCAAGCTCTCTGGCCGCGGCCCTTAGCACATCACTCTCCTTCCTTGTTAACTGGAACTCCACCGTATTGCCTTCGAAACTCTGTACAAAAGGCCGGGGATAATCCAGGGGAAGATTAAGCGCCGTCAACTCATCGGGAAACTGCTGCAGCCAATAATTTTCCTGCTCTTTGACCAGGGTTTGCTGCTTTTTCCCGGTCTGCCATTCGGAAAAGTCTTTATACTGAACCCGCAGCGGAACCAAAGCCTCACCGCCGTACAACCGGCGGAATTCATTTTCCAGTATTTCCTGGGAGAGTCCGTCCGTAATAATATGATGCATGTCCAATAAAAGGTAAACGTCCCCGCTTATTCCATTTTCCCCATTATCTCCCGGTAATTCCACCAGGGCCGCCCGCAGCAGCGGCGCCCGCGATAAATCGAATGGGCGAACAAAATTCGCCGCGATATCTTCAAGCGAACGGTCTTTTCCTCTGACCTCTGAGATTTCAAAATCCACTTCATCGTGGATCCTCTGGACAGGCTCATCGCCGACTATTACAAACGACGTACGTAAGCTCTCATGGCGCTGGAGTAATGTTTTAAATGTTTGCTGCAACCTTTTTTTATCGATCTCCCCCGCCAGTGGAACCACCTGGGG
>Ga0315278_10000025_pt1 | contig 132969 bp, 114 predicted proteins | sample YL17G06_0_MG_FD_203880 | JGI IMG/M metagenome (GOLD analysis project Ga0315278, IMG submission 203880) | Sediment microbial communities from Yellowstone Lake, YNP, Wyoming, USA - YL17G06_0 | ecosystem: Environmental > Aquatic > Freshwater > Lake > Sediment | place: USA: Wyoming | collected... | reverse complement strand
CCCCATCACACTCACGGAGAATCTTTATGATCTCCTCGACTTTGAATCTCTTTTGTCTCATGGATCTACCTCTCTTTTAAGTTAATACTAACACTCAAGGTAGTCCAGCTTTAGGGGGTCAGGCCAGTCCCAGAAGAATTAAAAGGAAGCCAAAAAGGGCTATTACTTTAAAAATATCTTTATTTGAAAGAGAAGGAAAAATAAATATTGAGGAGGACAAAAAAATACCTATAATTATCTTCATATAATATGGCAAATTCATAAAGTCTTTAATACTTTCGAACATTGCCTTGAAATCCATAATCAGATTATATTATTTATAGAAAAATTATCAAAATATTTTAAAACTGGCTTGATTTTTATATTTCGCGGGAGCAGGTGTCCCTTTAGGGCACCTGCTCCCAAATACTTAAATCGAGAAATATTAAATAGTTACGATTGGAATCTTGCAGGAAGGATAAGCGGATGAATATCTCCACTGCTCAGGTCTTTCGACGTATCCTTTCCTGACCGGATTTTTCTCGATGTATTCTTTCTTCTGTCTGAAATAGCGGTCAGTTTCTATCAATTTTGGAAAATTAGTCTTCTTCCAGATGCAGTATTTGCTTTTTCATCTTCGAACATAATGGCAAGCTCAGGATTATGAATTCTAAGATTTTTCGCCAATTCAAATGACGTTTGTTTTTTAAAATCTCTTATGAATCCGGCAACATCGGGGCTTTGAATTATCAAATGCATATGATTCAGCATAATCACGAAAGTTAAGACCCTCAACTGTTTGTTTTCAATACAATATTGTAATGTTTTAATGAGGATTCTCCGGCGTTCATAAACATCAAAGATATATAGCCAATCTTTTACGGTAAAGGTTAAGAAGTATGTTCTGTCATTCAAGTATTTTGAGACTCTTATGGATGGCATAATATTTCTAACCAGCATATATTATAATTATATTATATTTATATTCAATATTGTCTTTTTTAGGAGCAGGTGCCCTAAAGGGACACCTGCTCCCGCATGAGAAAAAACGGGTTCAAGCCGGAGCTTAAACCCGAATAATAGATATAGATTAAGTAATCGTTATTTCGTTTTCACGGGGTCCGGGGGGATGGGTGGCAGTTTGACCGGTTCCTCGATGACTTTTTTCATTATCATTTCGATGGCTTTGTCCAGCTGCGGGTCGCGTCCCTTCGCCTGGTCCACGGGGGATGTATCTATGATCAGATCGGGAGTAACGCCTTCGTTCTCCATCCACCACTCGCCTTTCAGGTTGTATGAACCGGACTGCGGGACGATCAGGTAGCCGCCGTCCATAAGCGGATGAACCTGCGTGTAGCCCACTACGCCGCCCCAGGTTCTCGTGCCGATCACAGGGCCGAGCTTGTATTGCCGGAAGAAGTTCGGGAAGTTATCGCCGTCAGAAGCGGCATACAGATTCGTTATCATTATCAGGTGTCCGGCGAATCCGGCGCCGGGATATGTGCCGGTTCCGAATAACCTGCTCGCCCTCATCCCGACTACGATCCGGCGCAGCCTTTCGAGGATGAAGGAGCTCACGAAGCCGCCGCCGTTATAGCGGTCGTCTATGATAATCCCTTCCTTGCCGAGCTGCGTGTACCAGGTTTTAACGAACTGGTTCAGGCCATGATCTCCCATATCGGGGACATGGACGTAGCCGATCCTGCCGTTAGTTGCCTTCTCGATGTATTTCCTGTTTTCCTCGATCCATGTCAGGTAGCGAAGTTCGGTTTCATCCTTTACCGGTTCCACTTTCACTGTCCATGAGCCTTTTTCGACAGGTGTTGTGTTCAGTTTTAGAGTAACAGTGGTTCCGAGCGTTCTTTCGAGCAGATGATACGGGCTTTCAGGGGTCTTCAAAGCTTTGCCGTTGATTTCAAGTATATAATCCCCGGCTTTTGCTTTTATCCCCGGCTGGGTCAGCGGCGAGCGGTTTTCGCTTATCCAGTTTTCGCCTTGCAGGATTCTGGATATCTTGTAATAGCCGTTTGCATCCGTGTCGAATTCAGCTCCGAGAAGGCCTATATGCTGGTTCTCAACCGCCGGTAAGTATCCGCCGCCGGTGTAGGAATGGCTTGTGCCGACTTCGCCGATCATCTCGCCGATCAGATATGTCAGGTCTCTCCTGTGGGCGACGTGTTGGACCAGCGGGGAGTATTTTTTATACATAGCCGGCCAGTCTATGCCGTGCATATTCTCCACGTAGAATGTGGCTTTCATAAGACGGTGGACTTCGGCGAGCATCTCTTTCCATTCGGCGACCTGGTCATAGGCTGTTCCAAGTTTGCTTACGTCAACAATACCTTTGGACGTATCTATTTTCCCCGGCTTCGCATCCGCAACGCCCATCTTGTCCGCTGTGCGCCAGAGTATCTTCTTTCCGTCCGGCGAAATCCGATAGAAGGTCACGGAATCCAGGGCTGATTCCTCTTTGCGCTCTTTGAAATCGAAGGAATAAAGCGCCTGAGCCCCGCCTGCGCCTGCTTTTATATAAAAGACAGCGCCCTCGATGGCGTCAAGACCGAAGACATTGCCCGGAGGAACCGGCAATGCAGCCACACGGTTTCCAAGCCCTTCGATGTCAATCTCAACCTTCACTGGCTCTTTCTTCTTCTCATCTTCCTTCTTGGAATCGTCATCCTTCTTTTCTTCGGCTTTCAGCGAGACTTCGTCGCTCTCTGGTTCGAAGGGAGACGGAGTGGTTGCCTTCAGAGCCGCTGCGTAAACCCTCTGAAGATTGTCATAGAAGAAGTTACCCTCATAAAACGGATACTGAGCCTGGAAGTCGCGTGCTGAGATGAAATACAGGTATTTACCAGCGGGGTCAAAGACCGGCTGCTGGTTATCCGCGGATAAATCGGTTACCTGGTAAACCTTGCCGTCTGATAGGCTGTAAAGATACACTGCCGAGAAGGTTGGGTCGAACTGCTTGCTGTAGGTCAACCAGTTGCTGTCGGGCGCCCATGTGTAATCGAGGATTCTGCCGATTGCCGTTGTATCCGCTTTAATCACCTTTTTCGAAACGACGTCGAGATAATAAAGATCGTGAATCTCGCCTCTTAAGGCAATCTTTTTGCTGTCCGGAGACCACAAGGGATTGTATAGAAGCTGTTTGCTGTCTTTTGTAAGCTGGATTTTTTGAGAGCCGAAGGAATCGGTAAGATAAAGTTCCTCGGTTCCGGTGGCATCGGATATGTAAGCTATCCATTTACCGTCCGGGCTCCAGACGGCGTCTCTCTCGCGGACGCTTGGGGTCTTGGAAAGATTACGGAAATCACCTTTCTCCGCTGGGACAGCGAAAAGCTCACCGCGGGCGACGACGGCGATCCGCTTCGCTTCCGGTGAAGGCATTGCGGATTCTATGTTCTTGCTTACGTTCATATAAGCAGGCCTGATCTGAGCCTTGTCATAAGCGACATTTATCGTGAGAGGAGTAATTTTTTCATCCGCGAAATTCATCTTGTAAATCTTGCCGCCGAGTTCGAACACCAAGGCATCGGAGCCGTAGCCGGGCCATTTAATATCCCAGTCTTTGTAATCGGTGATCTGTTTGATTTCCTTGTTGATCATATTATATGAATATAAATTCGATACGCCGGTATTGTCAGAGACGAAATATATCTTGTCTCCGTGCCAGATCGGATGATGTTCGGTGCCGATCCAGTCGGTTATCTCGTACCATTTTTCGGTATCGAATTCATAGATGGCGATATTCTGCGCCATTCCGCCCTTGTAGCGCTTCCAGGTTCGGAAATCCCGGCATACGCGGGTGGTCGCCAGCTTCTTTCCGTCCGGAGAAAACGAAAGTGTTCCGCCTTCAACAAACGGAAGTGCTTTGGGAAATCCGCCGTCTTTGCTGATTTTATAAAGCCTCCCAACGAAAGCGTCCCAATGCCCCTGCTGGGCGCGGTAAACAATAGATTTCCCGTCCGGAGTCCAGTCCATTACCTGCTTGTCATACCCCATCCTGTCGGAAACCGGCTGCGTGGGATAGAACGTCAGCTGCTTCGGCTCGCCGCCGTCGGCGGGCATCACGAAGACCTGGAAGTATCCGTCATATTCGCCCGTGAAGGCGATCCATTGACCGTCGGGCGAAAACTTCGGGAAATACTCGATGCCGGGACTCGAAGTGAGCCTCCGGGCATAACCGCCGTCCGTTACGGCGATCCAGATATCTCCAGCATAGGAAAATGCAATTTTATCTTTGTAGATATCCGGGAAACGGAGGAGAAGGGTTTCATTCTCCGCGTAAACCGCCGCTGCCAGAATCAGGAAGACGGCTGCAGTTAAAATAACACGTTTGATTTGATTCATTCATAACCTCCAAAAACGATAGTATTGGCATTATTCAGCGCTTTTCATCCGATGATGCAACGATTTACGTGGCCGGATAGATGGAATCGAAAAGCTCCGAAAACCTGTCTTTTCCGCAGGCGAGAATGAACAAGGCAGGCATAACTTGCCTGACCCTGTTCATCATCCCGCTAGCTATTAGACGGATATCCCATTGGGAATGTTCATCCTCCCGCAACCTCGAGAAATGATAAAGCTCGCGCGCATTCAATTTCATCAGCACCTTTCTTCGGTGAGCGTTCGTCAAGGCATAATTTGCAGCGGTTGGATCCGCCTTTATCATCTTTCTATAGAGTTTTTCGGCCTTTTCAACCGCCCGCAGCAATATATCCTCCGTCCCCGTTTCTTTCAGCGAAGGGGGAACTGTAATACCAAGCGATATATCGTATTTGTATGGAATCAGCGTTGCCATACGATGCCGCTTGAGCTGCGCGAAGCAGCTGGAGCTTATGATGAGTTCGAACGTGAAATCAGCCAGCTCGAATTCGCGGGGGACGCGGTCCCATTGACCGAGCCCTCGCAGTCTATTACGGAAGCATTCCATTCTTTCTTCCTTCTTCATCGCTATAGCTTTCCGCATTGCCTCATCGAAGCCGCCCGAAGATTCGGCGCTCAACGCCGCGATGACAACCGCCTCGGCTTCGGGATCATATTTCAGGAGATTGACGGGTTCGGTTGGCGGCGGCGAATTTGGTTCAATATCCCTGATAACGCCTGTCGCAGCTGAATCCTTTGCGTAAATTTGTCCCGGCTTTACATATTTAATCAATGACGGGGCGATCCCGACTGCGTGTTCATATAAGACACGAGAAATCCGTCTGTTCTCTGCGAGCGGATCGCCGGCAAGACGCGATATCAGATACTCCAGGTTCCTCGCATTAACCGTCATTCCGAGCTGGGACGTCGTTGCCAAAGGCAGAGCATAGCGCGCGTCTTCTTTCGCCAGCCCCTCCGCCCGCGCGATGGATTTTTTGTCATCCGCAGAATGGGGATATTTCTCCCTGAAATAGGGCAGCAGTTTTTCCAGCAGACGCGAATAGGCATCGAATTGAAGATTAACCATGGAATTGAATTCATCTGCCTCCCCAGCCTTTTCGATCTCTTCCGGGACGATATAATCCCTGTTCAGTTTTATATACCGCTGGGATTTCTCCGTGTAAGAATTCAGACGGTGGGATTCGATCGCTTCGACCGCGAGGCGGGAGATGCCGATCAGGTCGAAATTGAAGACCGCATGTTCGGCGACCGATGAGTGGCCCAGTCCGAAAACTATGTTCGTGTTCGACTTGCGCGCTTTCTTGACGTCTTCCAATGCGTCCGATCTGAGTTCATCAATAGGCCTGGGATCACGGCTTATCCGCGCGTAGGCAGCGGAAAGTGTTTCAGGTGTGGCGGAATCGCCGCCCTCCGGCAGTTTGCTGATAAGCGAATGGTCAATGTTATAACCGGCTAGGATTATCTTCATTTCAAATGGAGTATAGCATACTCCTTATATGCCTTTCCATATGAAGATACTCTCTTCAACTATAGCGATATATATTTTCTGTAAGATACATATATCCAGGTTCTTCCGCAAGAGAGACAGACGTGTTTCCTATCATTTCAGATCGAAGATCTCTGTTATAGTATTGTTTCACAAAACAAAAACCCCCGGATGTCCGGGGGTTTTCTCAATAATGGTGAGATGGCGATTATTGATCCTATACCATATTCTATATATTTATGTAATCTATATTACATTAGACGTAAATTCCGGCTAAAAAGTTCCCAATTTTAGTTCTTTCCCATGATATTTTAATCCATTGCAAGGATCCGGCGCAGATATGGCGTGTATTTTCCTGTCGTTTCATAGATATATACAGGCTGCTCGATCATTGTTTCGCGCGAGGAGCGCTTAGCCGCTTTAAGCAGGAAGAGCGAAGCTGGCTCGCCGGGACGAGGGTGGACGGAACAAAACCTTTCCAGATGATATTCGTTTTCTTTAAGTTCGATTATCAGTTCATCAAGCCGAAACGGATGATAAACCAAGTAGAGCACCCCTCGTTTTTTCGTGGCGGCTGAGGCGGAGCGCACAAGATCTTTAAGTGAACATTTTATTTCGTGTCTTGCGATGGCTTTTTCCTTCGATGGATTTACCTTGCCTGTGCCTGGTTTTTTATAAGGCGGGTTCGCAACCGCTATGTCGAAGAGTTTCCTCGGAGGATCGGTGATGAAAGAACGGAAGTCGGAGCGGAGAACTTTGATCGCTGTTTCCAGTTTATTGAGAGAGATGTTCTTTGCCGCATATCCGGCAAGTTGTTCCTGGATTTCCACACCCGTGATATCTTTGTAGCATCTCTCGGCCGCTATTATAAGGGGTATGATCCCGCAGCCCGTGCCGAGGTCTATGATCCGGCGATTCAGCGGTTCATCTATGAAATTTGCGAGGAGGACGGCATCCACGGAAAAGCGGTATCCCCTGACTCCCTGGATGATTTTAAGCCTGCCCTTCAGGAATTCGGTTACTGCGCTGTCGGATTTCATCTTCACTCTGTTTTAATCGAGAAGGGTAGCATAATATGGCTGCTTTTCAAAACCGGAGCGAGCCTGGCATTTGCCTATTTTTCAGTGAATTGATAATGTGATGGCTTTTTTTGCTTGAAATATCCGTTTACAAAATAGAGAATGAAATTCAGATTGCATTCGTTCCGCAGTCGTTTGAAAATTCAGTATGAAAGGTTGGTTCGATGAATAAAATTATCAAGATTTTATCAATTACTGCAATTTTAATGATAATCTCCAGTCTGTCTTATGGGCATTTGAGCTGGATAAGGATCGAGAAAGCCGGCGATGCCGGCCAGTCTGTGCGTATCACAGTCGCTCATGGGCATAAGTTCCCTGAGGGCGGGTATCAGCTTGTTTCTGAGTTTGTGAAGGCCTTTTATATCTCGGAAGCAGGCGATAAATCTCCTTTCAAATTCGAGAAGCCTGCAGAGGGGCTCAGCGGTTCATTTAAAATTATCAAACCCGGGGTTCATCGCTTTTGCTTCGTCTATGACCGGGGTGTTATGAGCAAGACCACGCAGGGCTGGAAGGCCGGCGGCAAAGATATTTACCCGAAGGCGATAGAGAGGATGAAAACCGTTCAGACCGGAACGTCCCTGATAAAAGCCGGAGGCGGCGCGTGGGGGGAAATTGCCCCTGCGGGATTGCCGGTCGAGCTTCTTCCGGTGAAATTCGGAAAAGAAATGACCCTGCGTCTGCTGAAAGATTCGAAACCTTATCCCGGCGCCGATATCGTCTTTCAATTGCCGGGCAAGGATGAAAAGTTTATCGGCAAAACCGATGCAAAAGGGGAGATCAAGATTGTCCTGCCCACGGTGAAGGGCGAGATTCTTATAGGGGCGGAATTCAGGGTTGATCATCCCGCCGGTTCGGAAATTGATCGGGAGAATTACGCCGCAGCGCTTTATTTAAATCTGGAGTAGAAATGCATATAGCCGATGGTATAGTTCCGGTAAGCATATGCATCGCCGCGGATGCCGTAGCGCTCGGAGGAGCGTATCTTTTCGGCCGGAAGCTCGAGGCGGAAGAAGTGCCTAAGATGGGGCTGACGGCGGCCGCGGTATTTACCGTCTCGCTGCTAAATTTTCCGCTTGGAGGAGCCTCCATCCATCTCGGTCTTTTCGGTTTCGCGGGCATACTGCTCGGCGCGCGCGCCTTTCCCGTGGTTTTTGCCACGCTACTCTTTCAATCGCTTGTATTCCAGCACGGGGGGCTGATCTCGCTCGGCTTGAACTCCGTAAATATGGGCGCGGGTGCGCTTGCAGGCTGGCTGATCTGGCGGGCGCTTCTGTTTGCCCCGTCCATCATCCCTGCCTTTCTTGCCGGATTTGCCGGGATTTTCCTGCCCGCACTGATGATGGCGGCGGAGTTTTCGCTGGCAGGCTATGGGAAAGGGATATTTTATATAATGATGATTTATTTGCCTGCGGCGGTCATTGAGGGGATTCTCACGGTCTTTATAATCGGGTTCTTCAAAAAGTCCAGGCCCGAGCTGCTTTCAAGGGGGAAAAAATGAAAAGAGCGTTCATCATCTTTCCGCTTTTATTAATAAACTCGTTATTTTGCATTGCTCATGACGTTCAGGTGGCAGTGGAGTTATCGCCTCCGGCGGTGATTACAAGGTCATCTTACTCGGGCAGGGAGCCATTATCTTATGCTTCGGTTTTGATTTATTCATCATCGGATTCCGAGACTGAATATCAGAACGGCCGTTCGGATGCAAGCGGAGTTTTCTCCTTCGTTCCGGACAGACCTGGAAAGTGGAAGTTCGTGATAGATGACGAGATGGGGCACAGGGAGGAAAAGGCTATTGAAATAACGGGTGAGTTCCTCAAAGGCTACGGAACGGCCAACAGATCCGGGGAGCTGTCAACATATTGGAAGATGCTGATCGGCGTCAGTTTTATCATCGGTTGCACCGGAATCCTGTTTTGGGCGAAAGCGAGAAAGGCACAACCCGACGGGAAAAGGAAATGAAACACGACTTCATTGATAAATACAGCGATTCGGATTCTTTTCTGCACAGGCTCGATCCGAGAGCGAAGATTTTATCGGTGATAATCATAATCATCGCGATCGTGTCGGAGCCTCGGGGCGAATTGGCTGCATTTCCTTTTTATTTTGCGCTCGTCCTCGGGCTGGCGATCTTGAGTAATCTGCCCCCGGCTTTCATATTCACCCGCTGCCTCCAGGCATCGCCGTTTATTATCGCAGCCGCCGTTTTCTATCCGGTTTCATTCCTGTTAGGCGGCGAGGGATCGTTGAGCCGGGCTCTGCCGGCCGGAGAAACGGATGCGGTAATAGCGGTTACGGCGTCAATACTTTTAAAAGCATATGCCGCAGTGATTCTGCTGACGGTGTTGATAAGCACCACAGGTTTTCACAGGATGCTCTGGGCGATGAGAAGGCTCAAAGCGCCGAAATCGGTCTGTGTCGTATCCGGGCTGATGTACCGCTATATCTTCCTGCTTATAGACGAACTGCACAGGACAAACAGGGCGCGGGAAAGCAGGACACCCGGCAGGCTCCGTGTAAGCCCCTTCAGGGTATATGGAAACCAAGCTGCCGTTGTATTCATTAGAGGCTGGGAGCGGGCCGAAAAGGTTTATGCCGCAATGGTTTCGAGGGGTTTCACGGGAGATTTCCCGGAAGGACGTGCCGGGAGATTGAGAGCAGCTCATATTATTTATGCAGTAATTATTTTGTTGCCGTTTATCGCGGCGAGGTTTTTTGTATAGATTATGAAAAAGATGACTAATTCAAACAAGCAGGGCAGGGGTCGTTTATCGCAAGGAGCCGAGGTTGTCATTGAAGGACTTAGCTTCGGGTATCATGATGATCATCCGGCGATAGAGGATATCTCGCTTTCCATAAAACCGGGTGAAAGATTCGGTATCATCGGACCGACCGGCGCCGGGAAATCCACGCTTCTGCTTCACCTGAACGGAATATTGCGGGGCAGAGGCGAGGTGCGGATAGGGGGGATTAAATTGGAGGACAAAACCCTGCCAAAAATCCGGAGAAGGGTCGGCATCGTTTTTCAAAACCCGGACGATCAGCTGTTTACGCCGACTGTGGAGGAAGATGTCGCTTTTGGACCTCTCAACTTCGGGCACAGCAGAGAGGAGACGGATGGGTTCGTGAAGGATGCTCTCGCAGCGTTTAATTTGCAAGGTTTCGAAAATTTATCACCCCATCATCTTTCCCATGGTGAACGAAAGAGGGTTGCGCTTGCGACGGTAATGGCGATAAAACCGGAGGTGGTTGCCCTCGACGAACCTTTCGCAAACCTCGATCCGGCGATGGTCCAGCACCTCATCGAGCTGATAAAAGGCCTGCCGGCAACGGTCATTCTTGTTTCGCAATCCATCATCCCGGCGCTTGCCAGCTGCGGCAGGCTCGCTGTTATGAACAGAGGACGGATTGTCAAGGTGGGGACCACGAAGGAGATCGCTACTGATAAGAACCTCCTTCGTTCCTGCGGGCTGGACTATACTTTTTATTGCGATATCTGCAAGAAATTCCGCTCATGAGATATAATGCCGGGAGCCAATAAATTTTATTGCGGAAAAAACTATGAAAGAGATCAATGAGTTTAAAGGATTCCACAGGGAAACGATAAAGTTCTATGAAGGACTTCGCGAAAACAACGACAAGCATTGGTTTGAAAACCACAGGCAGGATTATGAAAACCACGTCTTGGATCCGGCACGTGCGTTTGTGGCGGCTATGGGTGCGCGACTGCTGGAGTTATCCCCGGAAATCAACGCCATCCCGAAGGTTGACGGTTCGATATTCCGCATATACAGGGATGTCCGTTTCAGCGCGGATAAGAGTCCGTTCAAGACGCATCTTGGTATTTGGTTTTGGGAGGGCCCCCGCAAGAAGATGGAATGCACCGGTTATTATTTTCAGATAGAGCCGCAAGTTGTGTGGTTCGGCGGCGGGATGTACCAGATTCCCGATGATATGCTGGGTTTTTACCGCGAAAATGTCGTGGATACGAAATTCGGGAAGAATCTGGAACGTGCGGTCCGGGAAGTTACCGGTAAAGGTTATATAATCGGGGGAAAGCATTATAAGAAAGTTCCGAGAGGCTATGATTCTTCTCACCCGAATGCCGAGCTGCTTCTGCACAAGGGGCTGTGGGCAGGCGTGGAAGTGAAAATTCCTGACGATCTGTTCTCCGAACGGTTGATAGAATATTGTTTCGCGCGGTTCAGAGATACAGCGCCTTTGAATAACTGGCTTGCTGACCTTCTGGAGCGGGAACATCAGGCAAACGGCTGACAGCCATGAACCATAAATCGTTAAAATAAAGAAGCGGATGAGCATTATAGGCAATATACTTTGGGTCTTATTGGGAGGGGGGATTTTTCTTTTCTTCGAATATGCGGTGGCTGGCGTTATACTCAGTATGACGATCATCGGCATACCGTTCGGGTATCAGATGTTGAAGCTCGCCCTTTTCGCGCTCGTCCCCTTCGGCAGGGAAGCTGTACGAGGGAGATCGCATACCGGATGTCTATCCACCCTGTTTAATGTGATTTGGGTGATGACCGGCGGATTATGCATCGTCGTCACTCATCTGATTTTCGGTTTGCTCTGCGCTGTTACGATCATCGGCTTGCCTTTCGCGAAGCAGCATATCAAACTTGCCTCATTCGCTCTCGTTCCGTTCGGAACCGTTGTCAAATGATCCGGCTTTACACTTTTTTATCCGATGTTTGTGTCCATGTCGGCGGTGGCAATATTTGGAAGACAAGCGATATAGCATTTAAAAAAGCGGTTATCTTTCACAATATTTATGCAGCTATCTTGACATGCTGCGGAATCTATATATCATTTCGGAGTTAATTTGGGATCATGCATAAAATCATATAATAAAATGCCTTATTTGTGTTTTAGGAAGGAGAGATGGCTGTGAGAAGAAATACGCTATTTACAATTGTATCCATGCTTCTTTGTTTCTGCGCGTCGATGTTCGCGCAGGAATATCTGAAGGTGACGCAGGTCGTAAGCATCGAGGCGACTGCTGATGAACCGGGAACGAGCAATATATCCAAAATGTATATTTCCCCCAATGCATTAAAGATGGATTACGGCGATGGAGCAGTTCTGCTTTACAAGGATGCGGAGTCTAAATTCTATGTCCTTTTTCCGGATAATAAGGAATTCTCCCGGATCGATCTGGAAACGGTGAAGCCATTTATCGAGCAGATCAATTCCATGATGGGTGATTTTGAAATCACCGGCGGCAAAACAGCCAGGGAGGAGAAGGTAGCGGATTCGGATACCGAGGTATGGAATTTTCTCGCTTCCGGAGAGAAATTTGAGATGGATATCTCTGTCAACATCTCAACGGATTATGTCAGTATCCCGGTTTACGACAAATGCCGGATAGAAATGATGAAGTATCAGGGCAGGAGAGCTGCGATTACGAGAGAATTGATAAAAGCCATGGGCCTCTCATTGAAGGAGGATATTGCCGTAACAATGGATGGGCAGCTTATGACCAAAAGTGTTATAACTGCCGAGATTGATGATGATATTATCGAGGATTCGGAGTTTATGATCCCCGCGGATTATAAAGAAGTTCCGATCACTGAAGAAGTTTTTAAAAAGATATTTATGTAGTTCATAACTATTATATTGAATATCAACCGCGCCGATCGGGCGCGGTTTTTTTTTGAATGTATGACAGGCAATTCCTGCTGGCCTTTTCTGTATATCTTACTAATTATGTTAATCGTGTTTCAGGCAAGGACTTCTTTGAAAAGTCTGAGCATATTCAAACCGAGAATCTTTTTAACACGATTTTTATCCCACCCTCTCTCAAGCATCTCATGGGTGAGCCGTGGCAGGCCGGCAGCGTTCTCCATACCCGTAGGAGTTATCGGAATTCCGTCAAAATCGGAACCCAACCCGACACAGTCTTCGCTGCCAACGGAAATGATATGTTCGATATGGTCAACGATCCTTTTATAGGTAACCTCGGGCAGCCCATCGAACATTCCTCTCTTAAGTTTTCTCTTTTCTCTTTCAGCAGAGGAGGATCTGCTGCCGTATTGTTTGTTGATCTCTGTAAAAGCCGCGAGCCTTTTTTGGTCTTTGTCTGAAAATGCCTTAAGGTAATTATTGTCGAGGAAGAGAGGAAAAAAATTTACGCCGATCACTCCGCCGCTTGACGCGATCATCTTTATTTGCGAATCGGTGAGGTTCCTGTGAATATCGCATAGCGCTTTGCAGCAGGAATGCGAGACCAGAACGGGTTTTTTGGAGACCTGTATAACTTCTTTCAGAGTATCCGCGGACGAATGAGAAAGATCCGGAATAACTCCGAGATTATTCATTTCTTTGACGAGCTTGACGCCGAGCGAAGACAGGCCGCCATTTACCGGATTTACCGCGGAGCTGTCGGCAAATGGATTCGGATTGTTCCATGTCAGCGTCACCAGTCTCAGACCCTTATCGTAAAATTTATACAGGTTGTCAATGCGGCCTTCGAGAGAATGAGCGCCTTCGATGCCAAAAATGGCGCCGATCCCGCCGTCTTCGTTCGTTCGGAGGTCTTCATTGCGAAGTATCAACCGTAGGCGGGAAGGGTAATTTGTCTGAGCGCTTTGAAGCGCGTCGTTCATCCGCATCGCGAGGTTAAAATATCCCCTATTTGATTGTGATGGGTGAACGAATGCGGCGAAAACCTGAATCTTCACCCCGCCCTCTTTCAATTTGACGAGGTCAATATGCCCGGTGGAGTGGGAGCGGCCGATGTCGTAGCCGCGGAAAGCGCACTTCCAGAGCGTGTCGCAATGCGCATCAACGACCGGCGTGCCAAAATGAAGCGCTCTTGCTTCATCCGATATGCGTATATCCTTAAAACCGCCGCTTTCTACCATAAAACCCACTTCAACGCTTTATGAGGTATGATAATCGAACCGATCTTTTGAATATCAGCGTAAAATATTATTATCAGGTATAATGAAAGAATCAGACAGAAAATTACAGTTATCTTAAAAAATATATTGGACTTCATCCGCGCAAAAAGCCATCCAGCCGTTATGGCAAAAAGGGGCAGGGCGAACAGCTCGAATCGGAGCATCAGGCTTTCCTTCATCGCGAGCCACCATTGAATAAGGAAGGCAGCGAACCAACCGAATATGAACATATCGCCGTAGTCCCTTGTTTTGGTTTTCATTCTAAGCATTATCGCCGTAATCCCGGCGATGAAAGGGAAGAACCCGAATTTGACGATGATGTTTTGAAGGAATTTCAAGAGGTTATGGCTCGACAACCAGAAGAATCCCCTTGTTCCCGCTGCCGCCTCATTTGCGACCAGCATTGCCGCGATGTTCTTCAGTGTCGGGATGATCAACCGGATATAGTAGTAGAAGAAAGCTGTGGCAAGGGTGAGTATCAAAAGGGTAAATATTCTCAGTGAATTGCCTCGGAATAAGACAGGATTTATTGTAAATCCTCTTTTCCTCCCCGTATGCGGTTCGGATGGACGGGACGCTTCGAACAGGAATAGAAAGAAAACAAGGCATATCATCAGTACAGAGAAAGAGATCATCACGCCGAAATGCGAAAGGGCTGTGATGCAGTATGAAATGTAAATGATGAAGCCGGGTCTCAGTTCGTTTATACGATCGTAGAAAAGAAGAGTGAGTGCGACTGAAAGAAGCATCATAAAATGGCCGAACCCATTGGAAATGATTCCCAACATATAAATATAAAAATCCTTCGGCATCACTATTGAAAGTAAGAGAGCGTATCGCGCGGCGCGGCGATCCTTAAACAGCTTGAGGGATATCAAATATATGAGCAACGGCACTAATGCCATAAAGAATGTAAAGCCGATCTTGATGAGCAACAAATGGTCGCTTATAAATGGCTTCAGCGGCGAAAGAATCTGATAGAATCCCGGAGGATATGGAAAGCGGAAGTTCCCAGCTCTCGACATATTCAGAATGTCGCCGTCGAAAACCTTTTCCAGCATATGGACGTGGAAAACCATATCTATCGAGGCTGTGAACGGAATGAACCAGAGCCCTGATTTGAAAGCGATGGAAAGCGCGGAGAATAAGGCGACCCAGTTATTGTCCCCCTTTTCATAAGGAAGTTTTGCATATTTTATAATTATGGGCGTTATCGTTTTGATCAAAAGAGTAACAGCTATTACAAGGATCATATTGATATTGAGCCAGTTCATACCTCTGATGAGTGGGTCTTTCAGGGAGGTAAGCAGCATTCCACCGAAGACGGCGGAAAGAGAATATCCTAAGATAAGCACAGTCGCAGGCTTAAGGTTAAGAATGAAAAAAAGAATTAGACACAGGATTAAAAAAATAGACGAGTTTATCAAGTGCCTCGGCGACGGGACGAGCAAACCGTGGCCTTTATCAATTAAAAGCTCCGCTCTTGAAACCATCAGACCCTGGATAATCCTGGAATTGCCCTCTCCAATGATCATCGGCTTGGTGTAGATCAGCGGCCACAGCCGGTCGGATTTGATCAAAGCTGCTGGAATCTTGATCTCATACCAGCGCCATGATAAATCTATTGCGCCTTCGAAAACCTTTTTTTTTTCAATTTTTACACGAAGATGTTTCCCCTCCGGTGAGTTGTCTCTCGCCTTCAAGAAAAGCCTGAGTGTATAATTGCCGCCTTGCGCTATACCGCGGAATGCCAAGCCGGATTTGTGGATACACCACCTGAACCGCATCATCGTCTCTTCGTCGGCGGTTGTGAGCGGATGGAAATTGAAGGTTTCCTTTTCTATTCCATCTCCGGCGATGTTTAACCGGTAATTATTATTAAATTGGTAAAAGATGGAACAAATGAAAAGATTGAACAGAACGACAAATAGGATTTGGAGAGCGATCTTTTGTTTTGACTTAAGGCCTTCTATAAATGTAGGAAGACATTTCATTAAAAATTACCACAGTCAATATCTAAAAAGGTCTGTAAACATGGCCGCAGATAAATCTCAACCATATCAGGAAACAGTCAGCATCCATGCCTCGTAGGATTACATCGTTACGGGTTATATATCCCAGTCCCCGGATCATCTGCATTTGCTCCGAGTTGAAATCGCTATTACCTTCAGTTAAGTTCTTGATTTTTGCCGCTCTTTCTCTGTAAGATTTCAGTATAAGGCGGAAGTCCTCGATCCGTTTTATATCGGCACCGGCGAGGTCGCGGTTTTCCCGGAAGTCATTTGTTATATCGAACAACAATTCTTTCGTAAAGCAGCTATTTTCTTTCATTATATATTTATATCCCCCGGCGATGGCAGCCCATTGTTTTGAGTTGAAATCGGAGCTGTAGCTGATCCTGTTACCGGAGCCTTTTTTCCCTTGGATCAAGGGCAGCAGGGATCTCCCGCTCATCTGTTTTCGCGCCGAGGCAGCTGTTGATTCCGGGGTTTCTACAAGGCCGAGTAGCGTGGGCATCAGGTCAACTGATTCGACCATCTCGGTGATCCGGTTATTACCCCTCCATCCGTTTGGATATATGAGGATCAATGGAATATGGAGCAGCTCATTATACAAGGATTGACTGTGGCTGATAAAACCGTGATCCATAAACTCCTCACCGTGATCAGCGGCGATTATCAGAAGCGTATCGTCGAACTCTCCTGTTTTTTTGAGCAGATTTACAAGTTTTCCTATTTCAGAATCTGCGAAAAGAATCTCTTCATCATATCGGTTGTTACTCCAGTTGATATTGTCACTCTGTTCGGCCCAGTCGAGTGCGTTCTTCGCTTGCAGGATGAACTTATAATCATTCATCCCAGTTGGGTCTCCTCGGTCGTTGGTGATGGATTTGGGCGGGAGCAGGGAGTCCGTGAACTTGAGATGAAATTTCTTCTTCGCCTCATCCTGAACCATATGTGGGGCATGAGGAGCCATATAATGCAGGTATAAATAATGTGGTTTATTCTTAAAGGATTCTGTGTGAGGAATCAAGAAGATTTCATCAATAAATATCAGCTTAAAGGAATAGTCAGGGTATCGAACCCACTTGAAAGGAGCCGAGATATTGACCTTGATCTCTGTTGCAGCCTTAATTTTCGTTCGGAATTTATATAGATTCCACTCCAGGCCGGCGGGTATTTCTCTGCTGTCAATTGTATATAAATCCTTGCCGTCTTTAACGGCGATTAATTCAATGGTCATCGGCTCTGCCATTTTTTCTGTCCGCACGGCGATGCCCCATGCATAATCTCCGGGCTTGATTACATGGACATCTCCAGCAATCGTGACCGGCCTGTTATTCAGGAGATTCCACATTCGCAGTCTCAAGCATGTATAGTCGATATAACCCGTGATGCCAGGGATTACTGTGCCGAAATTTCTCACCGCTCCGAAGGTTTCCACATTCTGGAAACTTCCGTCTTTCACGAGGTTATACTTTCTTATCTGTTCAAAATTTATATCGTCTTTTTCCAAAAAACTCCGCGCCCAGCGGGTCAGCTTTATATCGTCAAATCCTTCCATCCATGAATCGAAGCCGTCCGCAAAGCCCGATTTTTTGCTGACGCCGACATTCGTCGAAGCGCCCGCGGTAAAATATCCCGCGGTTTTCATCAATTTCGAGATTTTCATCAACCGCGGATTTAGTTTCCTTTCCCAAACGACGGACTTATGAAAATCCGGGTACATGGAGGTGAAATAGGAAGAGATGGAGGGGCCGGTCCAACCGGCCTGGCTGAAGCAGTTTTCAAATAGGACACCCTTCTCCGCCAATGAATCCATTACCGGAGATGTATTCCTCGTGTAACCGTAGCAACCGAGATGATCCGCCCGCATGGCATCTATTAAAATGAAAACTACGTTTTTCGGAGCTTTCGGTTTACCGCCGTGGACGATTATTAAAAAAAGCATAACTATTAATGATATCGCTATTAGTGATATGAGGAGTGTTTTCTTTGGCATACGAATTCTTTCTATCAACTTATTAATGCCCGCTGATTACGGTTATTCTCATCCGTTGTTGGCGCCGTTGCCGGTCGGATTGTCATGAATTTCAATGAAGCGCCCTCAAATCATACTGATTTTTCCAATACTATCAACCGCAAATAGGAGCAATAGAGGTATCCATGACTTGAAAAAACCACTTTGTTAATCTATTATAGAATTAAAGACGATTAACGTTCTTTATCAGTTGAGTTTGAAAGTGGGCGGTTAGCTCAGTTGGGAGAGCGCTGCTTTCGCAAGGCAGAGGTCGGCGGTTCGACCCCGCTACCGTCCACCATTATTCATCGTCAATATTAAAAAAATTATACCGGCTTGCTAAGAAAGAAAAAAGTTTTTTATAGCCAAAACTTTTTTTAGAGGAATACAAAATGGCAAAGCCTTTACTTAAAATGCAAATCATAACTGTCATCGTGACAATTTCTTTCTGCGGGTGCGCTAAAAAAGAATTCAGCAACGATAAGTGGAGAGTAAAGCTGATATCCGCAGAATTTTTATCTGCCGAAAAGAATTATGATGAACTGATGATTAATGAAGTAAAGCATTCGGAACCTCTGGCGATTTGTATGACGCTTGACTATATCGGTCCAACCAGAAAAACCAGGATGCCTGAGATTTATATAAGGATTGGTATAGATACCAGGGTCAAGCATTACGGTATCGTAGGTTTGGGGGGGGCCAGTGAGGAAAAAGTCGACCTGATACTCCTTAATGATGATCGGGAAGTCGATGTCAAACAGAACGAAAAAATCTTCGGTGAAAAAGGCTGCGTACTGCTCTTCGACATGGACAAGGATATAACATACTGCAGTCTGATGATTGACGAACTGCCTCCTATCCTGATCAAATTTTGAAGAATGGGGACAGGCGCACTGCGGTTTGACTGTTATTCTGGTTCGCGCAGTGATTGACCTTGATGATTTTTTACATGTGATGGCTAAATTGCGTTCTCGTCACAACGAGATCTGATGGCTGTGTTTTAATCCGGCAGGGATACTTGTCGGTGTAAGTATTGAATTCACTGGAGTATCGGGTAAAATACATCTGCTTGATGCTGAACTTTGATATTATGAATGAGAATGGGCGTTTAACTCAGCGGGAGAGTGCTACCTTCACACGGTAGAAGTCACTGGTTCAAATCCAGTAACGCCCACCATTTTTTATTTCAGGGTTGTTAGGATTTTCGAGAAATATTCCGAAAAAAACGCCATCTTATGTTTTCTCGCTAATTTAAGGCCAGAGCGACATGCCTGTAATGCAACGGTTCGCAATCCGTTATCAATGGCGAAGTCACATTTAATTCTATACTCCTCGACCAGGTGCATGGTTCTACCTTTTAATCTGCAGAATTCGATGGCTTTATCTATTTCAATAAGGGCTGATGTTGCATCAGAATCTCCGGTATATGTTTTTGCCGCCCAGCTGCAAACCCTGGCTAAAGACAGCCATGAATTATTTTGATTTTTTTCAAGGATTGGAATCGCTTCAGCGAGTGCTCGTGTAGCGGTTTTAAAGTCCCTTCCGCCGCTTACCTCAATCCAACCGCTAAGGGTAAGAACTGTTCCGAGCGTCCAGGTATCTCCGCTTGAACGGACAATCTTTTCGGCTTCCTTGTTATATTTTCTCGCCTGATCATATTTATCATTGAACAGCTCTGATATGGCGAGATTGATGTAGGATGTTGACTGGGCCTGTTCGTCTTTAGTGACCTTGCCAAAATATAGCTGCTTTTGGAAATGATCATTGGCTGTCTGGATGTCCCCGAGAGCAAGGAATGTGGAACCAAGGCCGCCGTTAGTACCGGTCAAGTTTTGCTTGTTTCCAATTTCAACTGCAAGCTCCACGCTTTCAGTAAACATCTCTTTCGCCTTCAGATAGTCACCCCGGTTGTAGTATATCCAGCCGAGGTAATACATGACTTTCAATTGACCCTGTTTATCCGCCATCCTATTCCAGATCTCCAGGGACTGGATGAGAAGCTGTTCGGATGCGATAAAATCACCCTTTGCCTGCTTGTAAAAAGCGATATCAATAAGAGCGTCGGCTTGACCTTTGAGGTCGTCTATCTTTTGGCTGAGATTATAAGCTCTCCAGGTATAGCTTTCCGCGCCTTTTACATCACCTTCTGTTTCCGCTATACTGCCGAGCCTCGACCATGCTTTTGCTTCATCCCGGATCGATCCGACCTGTTTTGCGAGAAAAATCGTTTTACGGATCATGGCTTCCGCTTCTTTATATTTACCAAGCATTATCATAAGCCAGGAAATCTCGTTAGCTGTATTTACAGCTTGTTCTATGTTTCCAATGGTAATGTATCTGTCAAAACTTTTCTGGAAGGTGATTGCTCCTTTCTCATGATCTCCTTCCTGAGAATAATAAACACCCAATTGAGATAATAGATTAGGGTCGTCCGGCCTGTTTTTAAGGAGTGATTCTATTATTTCCAGGGCTTTATTATTTTGCCGCAACTCAAGATAGCTGTCAGCGACAGCGATATTAACTGACAAGTCCTTAGGTCTCGCTTCGAGCAAGCCCTTTCGTATCTCAAGCGTCTTTTCAGGCATCCCGATGAGTAATGCCAGGTCACCGCGCGCAATTGCTCTTTCATATAAGGGAAGTCGTTCCTGGTAGAGCAAGGCTTTGGCCAAGTTTTCGACAGCTCTGCTATGGTAACCGCTCAGTTTCCATGCATCAGCGAGTCTCAAATGCGCCATTGCAAAAGTGGGATCATAGCTGAGGGCGTTTAAAAAATGCTGCCGTGATGCAATCGGCCGGTCTTTTGCAAGGAGCGCTGAACCTTCGAAAAATTCTTTGTTTGCGGTCTGGTTTTTGGAATAAATATCTTCAAGTATGATTTTTGTATCACCGGCGTCGAACATTTTAAGAACTGCATCAGTGGCGCTGTGCGACAACTGGAAAAGTTCCGGCTTGATGGTCTTTATGTCAACGTCGTCGATTTTTTCCCCTTCTCGGTTGTAGAGAGTAACGGTGAACAGATATTCATTGTTCTGATTTTTCAACCTCGATGCGCATATGTATTCAGCGCCTATAAATGATGAAGCTTTGATTATATCTTCGCGTTTTAAGTTTTTGGCAGAGCTGATCCCGGTCTGCTTTTCAAATGAATATATTTTTTGTGAACCGACAGGGTCAATTCGTGATGAACTCTGGAGAGTTGTCCTGATAGAGTCTGTCAAGGCATTTGATATCCAGTTGTACGAAGGGTCACCGGTCAGATTAACGCTTTTTAACAACGCAAGTGAATAGGTTTCCTGCGTATTTGCTCTGATAACGAATTGCCAAACGAATAGTCCGATCACTGACACCGCAAACATGACAGCTGCGACAGCCTGATGAGGTTTCTTGAAGAGCTTACTTTTATAGGCATTCAATTTCAGAACGAATTCCTGTGCGGTGGGACGCTTATCCTTATCTTTTTCCATGGCCCGGTCTATAAAACGAGCAAGCTTTACAGGGCATCCTGTTCTGAGCTTCACCATAGGCTTAGGATGATAAGTTTGAATGTTGTATAAAAGTGCCGTTCCCGATCCATCGAATGGATATTTTCCGGAAAACATTTCATAAAGGATCGTTCCAAAGGAAAAAATATCGCTGCGGAAGTCAATTTCTTCCCCACGGGCTTGTTCGGGAGACATATATTTTATCGTGCCGAGAAAGGTCCCGAATGTTGTTATATTATCTGAAGCGCTCAGTTCTTTTACTGAAGAAGCAGTTTTTGATTGAGGGCTGCTGTCTGTGTTAATCTGGTAGATAAATGTTCCTTTCTTTTTATTCTTTTTTATCGAAGGGGCGATTTCATTTTTTCCAGGGATGAATCCGTTTATTTCCAGCTTCTGTTTTGCAAGACCGAAGTCTAAAATTTTCGCTCCCTGAATCATTATATTGGATGGTTTCAGGTCCCTGTGAACGATGCCTTTACCGTGAGCAGTTGAAAGGGCTTCAGCCACTCCAAGGGCGATATCAATTTTTTCGCTTTTCGACAATTCGGCGTTCTTAATTCCTTCTGCGAGAGAGGCGCCTGGTATATGTTCCATGGAGATATAGTTCTCCCCACAATCCTCGATCAAGTCATAGATAGAACAAATATGTGGATGATTCAGCTTGGAAAGAACCTTCGCTTCGCGGATGAAACGCAGGTATGATTCCTCTGATGTCTTCATTTTCAAGCCCAGCTTTTTCAACGCGACGGCACGATCGAGTTTGGCATCATATGCTTTCCAAACCTGCCCCATTCCACCTTCACCGATGAGTTCCTCCAGGCTGTATCTCTCAGCGATTATTGCATCCTTTCGAAATTCGACTGACACACCCGGGTCGCTTGCCTTAATTATTTGCGACTTCAATAAGGTAGATGCATTACTGTTGCTTATCGATTGTTTATGTTTGCTCTGTTTCGGTGTTTCTTTTTCTTTTGCGTTGTTCGATTTGTTCTTTATATTGTGTGGTTTATTTGTTTTCGGCATTCCCCCCCCTATCCTGAAAAGGAACTACATACAGATATCTGAAAACCTATTCCGAGTATCTTCCCTTGAAGCTTATCTTTTCAAGCGGCAGCCGTTCGGGTCTTGTTTCTTCGGAGGCTTTTTGTTTTTCGTTCAGCAAATTACTGGTTCCGGGGAGTTTTTTACCGAAGGCGGCGACCGTGATGACGGTCATATCCTCCGGAATGTTCAGCAATTCCCTTGCTTTTTCAGGGTCGAATCCAGCCATCGGATGAATTACGAAACCAAGCTCGGTCGCCCGGAGAATCATAAAAGCCAGGGCCATTCCCGTATCGAACAGGAAGTAGTCCCGTTCCTTTATGCGGCAATCCAGGTCCGGTTTGCTGAATACCACTATATACATTGATGCTTGAAACGCCCATTCATTCCCAGCGGAGAGGACTGATCTGAATTTTTCCAGCTCTTGATGTTCATGTACGAATGCAAATCTCCAGGGCTGTTTGTTGAAGCAAGACGGCGCAAGCGATGCGCATTCCGTGAGGTCTTTCAGAAGGTCCTCGGAAACCGGAACAGGCGAAATGTTTCGATAAGCCCTCCGTTTTTCAATTGTTTCTTTCACGGTCATTGTGATATTCCTTTAAAAAAGTGATTATTACTTTTTTCTCCCGTATAATTCCTCGATCGTCTTTTTTACTTCCGTCACATGCCCCTTAACCTTTACGTTATACCAGGCTCTGGCAATATTGCCTTCAGGATTGACGAGAAAAGTGCTCCGGATGATCCCCCAGTATTCTTTTCCGTATAATTTTTTTATGCCCCAGGCGCCGTATGCTACCAGCGCCTTCTTCTCGACATCACTTAATAGTTTCAACTTCAGTTCATGCTTCTTTGCAAACTTAATATGGCTCTCCGGAGTGTCTGCGCTTATTCCCAATATATCGGTTCCGAGCTCCGCGAATTCTTGAATCGAATCGGTGAACTCCTTCGCTTCGATTGTGCAGCCGGGGGTATCGTCTTTCGGATAGAAATAGACTATCACCCATTTTCCCCTGTAATCCTTCAAAGAAACGGTTTTGCCCGATATGTCCGGCAGCGAGAAATCCGGCGCCTTTTGGCTTTTCTCTAATTCCATAATAGTAATTTCCTTTTGCTGATTAAATATTTCAAAAAGATCACCCTATCCATCACTCTTTTTTATTCAGCATCTTGATAAGCTTGATGTCATCTATCCATACAGATCCTGTCCCGTTGATTACGATCTGAAGCTTGATATTATCCGGATTTTCCCTTTTCTTGAGGAAAAATACGGTCTCCGCCGTGCTCCAATTCATATTCCCGCTCTTAACGGTGCCGAGCCCCTTGGAAAAGAATTCCCCTTTTCCGGTGAAATTGCAGAACATCATTAAATATGCCTGACCGCTCAGATTTTCCGTCTTTATCTTCGCCCGGTAATAAAGTATGCAATCCTCAGCGTCCAGGTTCCCGGTTTCGAAGAGCTGAATGACCCGGTCTCCGGCTGCGGTGATTTTTAGCGATCCAGAGCCGTCCGCGGAAAATGCATTATCGAATTCAACTCCATCGCGGGTGATCACCCCTTCGATGCTGTCGAGAGAAAAACCCGCAAGCAGCTCCCCTTCATCTGAATTCTTGTTACAGGCAGGAACAAGGAAAAGCAAAATGAAAAGAATAGAATAAAACTTGTGTTTGACAATCATTGTATCCTCTCATGTCTGAATAAGGAGATTATATAACAACAGGCGATCAAATGACAGGTATTAATAGCGTCGTCGACGCTTATCGTCTTGACGTATATCCGCTAATACATCTTTTAATCCTTCGTTACGATTACCTGAATATTGGAAAGGACTACCGACGCATTTCAAAGAAAAAGCCCGCGTTTGAAACGCAGGCTTATGATTGAATTTATTGAAAGTTCTGTTTTACTTGGCGCCCATTCCCATACCTTCAGACTTGAAACTTTTAAGCTGTTCTTCGGTGAGGATAATGGTGATCTTCACGCTGTCTTTTTCCTGGCTGATGTTGATTTTATCAATCATCTCCATCGCTTTGGCGGTTTCCGCGCTTTGTTCTCCCCCCTGTGTTGCAAAGCTCTTTGCCATATCCTTGAAGCTGTTCAGTGTTGTGGCAAGTTCTTTTATGGATTCAGCCTTTGCGGTGAATAGATTTGCATCAAGCGCAAGAGTCTTCCCGTCATATGAACCACCGAAGTAAATGCTGGTGATATCTTTGAAAGCGGGGAACATCATGCCAGGTCCGCTCTCGATTTCCTTCTTTGACGATTCGGGAATTGAAAAGAGACCCCAGAACATATGGCTCTGATTAACATTTTCGAACATATCATAAAGATTCGAGCCTTTGGCTATGCTGTCTTTCTTTCCGTCGGCAATCTGGCAGGCGGTCAGCATGGATTCTTTATTGGTGGCGAAAAGGATCAGATCGTTATTCTTGAAGCTCAGGAATACTTCCTTTTGCAGCTGTGTCTCATTATCCAACGTCGAGCTGTGATAGAGGGTGTATCCACTGACATTTTCCATTTTGAAGCTATCTTTTTCTTCAGCCTTCATGGCCGCGACCATTTTTTTCTGGTCAAACTTACCGCTTACGATGAGATATAATTTCTCATTATTAGCGTTAGGTCCGGATGGCATATCTGTGAGAACGATAATTCCGGTCTCGAGATCTTTCCTGGGATCAAGGCCGGTTTTCTTCTTGAAGTCGTTGAATTCTGTGAGAGATTTCTGATCTTTCAGGAGTTCATCAAAAAGACCCTTGTCGCCCATGGATTTGAAGTTCATGATCACGTATCCAACAGCATCCTTGACGACAAGTTCCCTGATATCGCTGATCGAGCCTAACGCCAATCCGCCCGATTCGCCTTTCTTGCAGGCGACCGGCAACAGCGCCAACGCGGCGATGATGATTACACTTAACAATGCTCTCTTGGACATAAATCCTCCTTGATTTAAAAGATATGCAAGGATAATAAAAAAAGTGCATAGTGTCAATCGGCGGATGTTCCATTGGGCCTTCGAAAGGAATCTCATTTGTCGTATCATTTAATTATTATACAGCGGCCGGGGCGATAGTGTTGAAAGTGAAAAATTTTTTAAAAAAATTTAATAAAATGTGATATATATCACAGATTTTTTCCCCGCAATTACTATAATTTATAATGTAATCGTTCTTTATTATGTGGGTTATTTTAGAACCTTTGCTCAGAGCAAACTATGGGTGACCATAGGACGCAGAGTTACGGAACTCATACTTAATCAGGATTATGAGTAAGTCGGACCGCCAAAGGAAACTTTGGCGGTCTTTTTTTGAGGTTTAATGTAGCAATGATAAGGACGGGAAGAGAAAATAGTTTATCTCCTGTATGTTACGAATATATTTATCAATTCCCGCCATGCCCCGCTTCATGTCCCCTCCCCAATACGCCCAATTTGAAGCGGGGTTTTCTTGATTTGTTGATATAAAGTGGGCGAAAAGCCCTCTTCGCTCTTTCTTCGTTCTTTGATTAACCGCTGTGCTTTGAAAGCTTCAGCGGCAGGGGTAGCCTCTTTACTAAAAGCCGGTGGCCAGGATGGACACCGGCTTTTTTTTTATTAAATCCGGAAGAAAACCGGATGTAAAAAAAATTAAGACTTTGGGATTTCTTGCGGTTCAGCCGGAGAGGATTTTCTCGAATTTATTCATCTTCAGGAAGAGCGCGCCGAATGCGGTGCCCGGCGACGCACAAAGAAATAAAAATGATATCGTAAGCCGCATATCCGTTTTATCTTTCAAATATACTTTTTTTACCAAGGTAGTCTCATCTCTGCTTTCCTGGAGCATATCCTGCAAACTGTCGTCCTCGAAAGCATAGCCGTCTATATCCCTGAGGATATTGAATGTATCGTCGTTGATCCTGTTGCTTATTTCGGCGTCCGCCCCCGAATAGATGAAATCACCCTGGTTAGTGAAAAGGCCGGCGAAGATAATATCTTCCTCTTCTTTGAAAAATCTTTCTATCTTTTTTGGCAGAGTTTCAGCCATAATCACCCGATAAGCTCCGAAATTTCTGTAATTTTTTTCTTGATTTTGGTAAGAATAACGCCGACCTGCGTCTCCGGAGACATCTGCAGGCATAGAACGAAATTGTTTTTCAAATGATGAAAGATGACATACTGTTTTCCCATCCTTAAAAGGAAAAAACTCCTTGAGGTTCCGGAATCGTGTTCAAGGCACATCCTGCTGAGGTTCAAGTAAATATTGGCGATACCGATGGCATGCGAGTAGTTGTTATGTAGGGAAAGCAATATCCTACCGGTTTTTTCGAAAATCATAATGTCCTGCACTCCGCTCATAGCCGCAGCCAGCTCTGTCAGGAAGCGTCGTCCGTGAATCCAGAATCCCTTGTTCACCGAAATAAAAAGCTGGTTGTTGATGTCCATTACATCGAATTCATCGAGGTTTGTCGCCGCTTCCATGATGAGCTTGTTCGTCGGACCCCAGATATTTTTAAGAGGTCTGCCTTCGTCCGAGAAAAGCTTAAACTCCCCCTTATCAATCCTTACCAGATGATAAAAAGCCGCTGTGCCGAAATAAGGGGAATATGAACACGAAAATATTTCCCCTTTATTGTATGCTATTTCGCCGATAGCACCTGTGAGGGCGAATATCTTCAATGTGCCTGTCTTGCGTCCCTGGTGAAGAACCTGCGCGACGTCCAGGACGGACATCTCGCTCACCACGCCGGAGAAAATGACATTAGAATCGTGGCTCTCGTTGTTTTTTTTCCTGAGCAGGTTGTTGATTTTTGCAGTAAGGTGCTCGAAGTTCACCGGTTTTTCGAGGAAACCATCTGCGCCGATGTTTTCTGCGTTGACTTTTTGATCGTCGCTGCTGTAGCCGGACATGATAATGAAAGGAATATCCTTGAAATCCTCATTTTGTTTGAATTTGCTGGTGAGGTTGATCCCGTCGATTCCGGGCATTTTCAGGTCGGAAATGATAATATCCGGCTGGAAACCTTTTGCGACGGTGATCCCTTCATTTCCATTCTTGGCTATCTGAACCTGAAAGCCTCGGTTTCGTAACTCTATGCCGAAAATTTCAAGTGTTTCAGGGTCATCGTCAATTATCAGAACCTTCTTTTCAGCCATTGGGGTTATCCTGTAAATGTAATGTTAAGGTATACGCTATCATAAAGCAAGAACAATTCGATTGGTTCATAAAGACATCAATATAATAAGAAGTTACTAAATAAAGAAGAGCTATTGTATAAAATTGACGGCTACCTGCATTTTTAAGGTTGAATCGAGCTCATATTTTGATGATTGACAGCACGGCGCTAACGTTTTATTATCCGAAATCTATCAAACGGCCCTATAATTTCTCTTTTCATGGGCATTGCATGGGGTTGATCATATGTCGGTCTTCGATAACAGGCGTCTCGATCCGGGGATTTTTGGGTTCGATTATGAAAAAGCCGCAAAAAGCTATTATACCGACAAATACTTCGAGAACCGGAGAAAAAAACTCGAAATTCTTTACGCGTCCGGTTATCGCACAAAATTCCACGGAAGGGGCTTCGATACCGGCTGGAAGGATCTGAATTCAAAGGAGAGGGATTGTGATATAGCCCATGATTACTATACATCCATCAGGATTGTCGCATCAGGCGGATTCAACATCGGTAAGATGAAGTTCTTTGAAGAGCAGGGCGTGCTGGTGGATTATTACGGCGTCTGATTATTTTTTTTCAGGCGGGACGAACGATTTCACGGCGGATATAGTGCGGGTGAATGTCGCCGGGGAGTGGATTGACCTTGCAAAGGACGGTAGGCGCAGCATGGAAAATTCGGCTCTCAAGCCAATCATATTAAAAGACGGTAGGATACTGAAAGGTTAGAATTTTAACATTTTTTTGTGCGGATTAGGGACAGAAGGAAGCAATATGGGAAAAAAAAGCAAGAAGAAACGGGAAGCGAATAGAAAAACGGCAATCATTGAATCTTCGCTGGCGAAAGATAAAAAGGAAAGGGTAGTCCCCGATGAACAGGCATTCTCCTTTGATCGCCACGATTTACTATTATGCATTTTTGGTTTTGTGTTTACATTTGTGGTTTATCTTCTTACGCTTGCCCCGACGGTTTTCTTCGGGGACAGCGGAGAGTTTATAACTGCGTCATATCATCTGGGGATTGTTCACCCGCCGGGCTATCCTCTTTATACGCTGCTTGGGAAGCTTTTTATGTTGATCGTGCCTTTTGGCGATATGGCTTTTCGGATGAATGTTATGTCTGCCTTTTTTGCCTCCGCGGCGGCTGCGGTTTGCTTCCTGATAATGAGGGTTCTCGGGGCTGGACGGTATATCTCGCTTGCGGCTGTAATTCCACTCGCTTTTTCAAGGACACTGTGGTCACAGGCGGTCATAGCCGAGGTTTATACGATGGACGCCTTTTTCTTTTGTCTGCTGTTATTGCTTTTTTTCTTGTGGCTGCATAACTTAAACGACAGGTTTCTTCTCGGGCTCGCCTTTGTCTGCGGGCTTGCTATTACACATCATATTACGATAGCTGCATTCTATCCCGTGTTCCTCGCAGGGGTGGTGATAAAGAAACGGTCGGTCTTCAGAAATTTCAGATTCCTGTTGAAGATTGTTCTTTTTTTCCTTGTTCCTCTGCTCCTGTATGCCTATCTTCCCATCAGATCCGCTGCGAATCCCCCTACGGATTGGGGCAATCCCGAAACGTTTCGATCTGTTATAAATCACATCACGGCGAAACAATACAGCGGCAAACTGCTCGAGCATGGCATCCAGGGGGTTATGATACAGATTAAAGCGTTCATCGGTTTGATTTTTCATCAATTCGCGCCTTTTTTAATCATCCTTGCCGTTCCGGGAATCATTTTGCTTTTCCGCCGGAACAGAAGATTTTTTTATTGCATCCTGGCGTTTTTTATCATCAACATTGCATATTCCGTTTCCTATTACATCATAGATATTGATTCATATTTTATCCCGGCTTTTATCCTGACCGCTCTTTTTATCGGTATGGGATTTCAGGTGATAATCGAACCCGCCTTAAGGTCTCCGGGGAGGGCGATGAAATTCATTATGTATGCGGTGATAGCTGTTCTCTCGATAATTCCCTTGATATATAACTGGAAATCCTGCGACCACAGTGGAAATTACCTTGCAAGGAATTATGGCGAGAATATTCTGAAAACGATAGACAAAGGCGGCATTTTCCTGAGCCACGGAGATAATGAAAGCTTTATAACAGCATACCTTACGCTGGTGGAAGGAGAACGGCGGGATGTAACCGTCTATGACCGGACGCAGAACCTGTTGCCGTATCCTCTCGTGAAGGAAAAGAAGAATGTCAGCAAAGCGGCGATAAATCAGTTCGAGCGCAGGCTCGTCTTCGATTCGAAGAGACCGGTTTATTTTAATTTCAATCCAAATAGCGCATATCCTTTGGTTGAAGACGGAATCCTGTACCGTGTTGTCAGGGCGGAAAACAGCGCGAAGAAAAACCCCGAACCATGGGTGGAATATAATCTGAAAGGACTGGATGATCGGTCTTTATATGACGACTTTATGACAAGGTTCGTGATCGGTAAATATTTCGAGGCATATGCGAGATTTCTATGGAAACAGAGCAAACGCGATGAGGCTGATAAATATCTGGAAAAGGCATTGTCGGTGGCGGGGGACCAGGCCACGATGTTCGTCGCTATCGGGTTCTTTAACCTCGAAAGAATGCGATATGATCTTGCGGAAAAAGAGCTGAAGCGGGGGCTTGAATTAAATCCTTTTTCTTCGGATTGCTATAACGGACTCGGGACAGTGGTTTTTAATCGGGTAGAATATGACAAGGCTCTTGAGCTGTATAAGAAATCATACGAACTGGACAAAAATAATACCTCGGCCTTGATCAACATCGGGCTTGCGTATGAAAAGCTGGGCGACAAAGAAACAGAAAAGGAGATAAAGGAAGAATTCTACAGGCAGGCGGCGGAGAACTTTAAAAATGTTCGCGAGATTGATCCCTACAATCAGCAGATGGAGAGGAATCTGAACAGGATTTCCGAAAAATTCGCACCTGTCAGGGAAATGATTGAAAAATATGAAAAGCAGAAGGTCTCCGATCCTAATAACGCGGTAACGAGATATGACTATGGTGTATATCTTGCCCGGCAGAATATGTTTGAAGCAGCGATCGAGCAGTTTAAAAAAGCGATCGAAGCTGACCGCAGATACCTCTCGGCGATCGTGGACCTCGGCGGGGCATATCTCAAGATACGGAGGGAAGACCTTGCCTTCGAGCAATTCAAGCGAGCTCTCGAAATTGACCCGGATAATACAAAAGCGAAGGGGGGGATTGAATTGATAAGAAATGCTGTTAAAAGCGGCAAACTTCAGATGAAGATAAAAGGCCTTCAGGAAAAATAATCAGACAGCTCTTGAGTTCAATTCCAGCCTGTTTATAATGATATTTCGAGTTCTGAAATAAGGACATTATATTTTGTGGGGTATAATTTGACTATTGCCGTAATTCCTGGGTCGTTTGATCCAATAACCTATGGCCATGTGGATATTATCCTCAGGGGTCTTGTGCTTTTTGACAAGGTCATCGTAGCCGTTGCCAGGAATCCTGAAAAGACTCCAATCTTTAATGAAGAAGAGCGGTGCGAGATGATCATGGAAGTTTTCAAGGATGAAAAGAACATAGAGGTTGATCTGTTGGATGGTCTTCTCGTCAGTTATTGTCAGAAAAAAAATGTGCCCTTCGTTTTGCGTGGTCTGCGGGTTCTATCGGATTTCGAGTATGAATTCAGGATGGCTCTAATGAACCGGAAGCTTGCGGATGAAATAGAAACCGTGTATGTTATGCCGAGAGAGCAATTTTCATATATCAGCTCCAAGCTTGTGCGCGAGATCGCTTTCTATGACGGGCCTCTGTCATATTTCGTGCCGGAAAACGTGGAACACAAGCTGCGGAAAAAATTCGGATTTGTCTGATCATAAATAAAACCATCTAGTATAAGGGTTTATATATGTCTTCCACTATATTTTCTGAAAGAGTCCATTCGATTACGCCGTCAACCACCTTATCCATAAATCAACGGGCGAAGGATTTGAAGGCATCCGGTGTTGATATCATCAGCTTTAGCGTCGGTGAACCAAGGTTCGATGTGCCGAAGCATATCCTGGATGCCGGCAAGAAGGCTTTCGACGACAACAAGCTACAGTACACAGCCGCAGGAGGCATAAAAGACCTTAGAGCCGCGGTGGCTGAAAGATACAATAAAACGTGGGGCAGCGACTACGAGTGGCAGAATACTATCATTACCGTCGGAGCGAAACACGGGCTTTTTAATCTGGCCTTTGTGCTGTTCAGGCCGGGTGATGAAATAATTGTGCCGGCGCCTTATTGGCTTAGCTACCCCGAGATCAACGCGATGAATGGAGCCAAGAGCGTCTATCTTCCACTTTCCATCGAGGAGGATATGATTCTTACAGCCGAGAGGCTAACTTCCGCAATAACCCCCAAAACACGCGCCGTTATTGTAAACACGCCTTCGAATCCGAGCGGCGCGGTCATTCCCAGGAGGGAGCTGGAGAAAATCGCAGCGTTGGCGGTCGAAAAGGATTTTTATATCATCTTCGATGAGTGCTATGAAAAATTCGTTTTTCAGGGCGAACCTCATTTCTGCCTCGCAGCCTGCGGCGGGAAGGTCAGGGAAAAAACACTGCTTGTCAACTCGGCCTCCAAAACCTATGGATTGACGGGTCTTCGAATAGGATATATCACCGGGCCTGGGGATATCATCGGCAAAATGGATGACGTGCAAAGCCATCAAACATCCAACCCATGCAGCATAGCCCAATGGACGGCCCTTGCTGCGCTGAAGGGGGATCAGAGTTTCCTGGACGATCTGCTCATAAAGTATCGTGAGCGCGCGGATTTGATGTATGAGGAGTTCAAGCGTATTGATGGCGTTAAAGTCTTTAAACCGAAGGGCGCCTTTTATATATTCCCGGATGTAAGCGATCTTATCGAAAGGGGCGGTTTCAAGGACGATCTGGAGTTTGCCGAAAGATTGATTGAAGAAGCTCATATAACGGCTGTTCCAGGCAGCTGTTTCGGGATGGATGGATATCTTCGTTTTTCGTTTGTGGAAGATATCGAAACGGTCAAAGAAGGCGTGCGCCGCTTCAAAGAATTCATCCAGTCTGTTAAATAAAGCGGCTGTTTTAGGGGCATGAGGATATTGGCAGGCTAAGACGGAACGTGCAGAAGATAAAATTCTTTGCGTTTATAGGCAGATTTATTATCATTGATTCATTATAAGGGTTACAAGAGGTGTTAGTCTTTCAAGGTATTTTATTATTTTTGTTCATTCCGCTCGTACTTTTTTTATTCCTCGCATTTCCATTGGGCGTTGTGCCTTCGATCTGCGCAGGGGTTGTCATAATGTTCGGACATCGTTTCGTTGCCCGCCCGTATATGATAAAAAACATCAGCAAAAGATGTCTATGGAGCGGAAGGCGATTGAAGAAAAATTCGCCCACTTTTATTTTAAAGGGCAAGAAAGGTAATTTGAATATCCACGCACTCACGCCGGGGAACAAGGAAAACATTGTTCGGTTTTTAAATTTTGTGGACAGCGCGAAGATATTTTTAATGCCGGCGATCCTCGGGACTTTAACCTGGTATCTGAGCTCTGTAGTCATCGGAGAAATAAATTCGGGCTGGCGATATCTGCAGCGAGATACGCTTGTTCAGATATTCAAAGTAGTGATTGCTTTTACCGTCCTTTCAAGCTCCTTTTTATACAAGCTGGGAAAAAACGTGGAGCCGGTTCATTCAGTTTTTCCTGTTCATAATTTTTTCCTTCTGGGTATCAGATGGATATTGTGGGTATTCCGCATTGTCGGAGCATGGTGGATAGTTCAATGGGTCCTCAAGACCTTGTGATTGAATCCTTATTGATAAATTTTCATTTTAGTAAGATAATCAGTCTGTTACAATCGGAGAGATAGATTGACTGCGGGTAAGATCATAGTATTGTGTGAAAACTGCGGTGCCAAGAACCGCGTTGATTCGACTTTAAAGGATCACGTCGTCCGATGCGGGAAATGCGGGAGCCAGCTCTCTCTTTTCTTGACCGATAATATGGGCCCAGCGATAGAAAAACTTCGCAATGCCGCAGGCAAAGTGAAGATGGAATTCGAGGCATATACCCGCTACAAGGTATGTTCGGTTTCAGTGGACCTCGTCGAAGATACTATTCATATAAAATGGAAGGTCGAAACCGATGTGGAAGATCTCTGGCGGCTGAAACAGCGCTGGCCTATCGAATACTATTTCACGATAAAAACGATACTCGCTGTTTCCAAGTCGGCGCCGGACCTTTTACGAGTTTTCGCTGTTTCATTTTATGAAAGATATCTCAATTTCAGCCCTGAAGATGAAGGAGCGAATTTCAGGGATTTGTGTCTCTTGAGCATTAAAGGGGATAGCAAACAGCTTCGTGAGCTCGACAAGAGATTCACTTCCGAAGATGTTTTAACCCTGACGGGGCAAAAACGCCAGGCGGCGATGGAAGACCTCCAACAGTTCACAAGAGACAACATGGCGGTGCGACAGAACTATAAAGGGACGCTGACCAACAAGTCATCTCTTATATATAAAGCGGTGAAGCCTTTCGATCTTGCGGGAGAACCGGAGGAAACGCTCGAAGAAATCTACGTCAAAGAGAGCGAGGACGGCAAAGAATTCAAGAAGATCGCAGCCATGAAGCTCATCGAACAAAATATCGAAAAGATTAAAAAACTTGATACACAGTATATTAGCGTTTTCGCGCGCAAGTACGGCCTGGGCAACGAGGAGAGACGCAGGAATCTTAAAGAGCTTCTGGATTCGAAGAATATCAAGCTCCCCGAAAAGGTCATTTACAAACTGATTCAAAAAGAGCTTGACGAGATAGAGTACGAAAGATTCTACAAGAAGATCAAGGCTCCCGAGCCGCTGTCATTGAACCACTATATAAGGCGTTTTCTTGAACTGATTACGGATTCCGAAGAGCAGACCAACAATTTTTATAAATTTCTTGTTTCCGAGAAGATAATTATTGAGGATGTTTCGACAAATGTCGGTAAATTAAAAGACCTTGTAAATAAAGTTCGCAAATCTATAGATATCGAGCAGTTCGAGCGTAAGCTTGTCGGCGATCTTACGACGGAAACAACGGCTGCTCCGTTCGACAAAGTTCCCGATGACAAAGCCCTGCTTTCGAGCGTTGATCCAGGATCGGAATCATACAGGTTTCTCGGACAGACCTTATCGCCCGGCAAAACCGGCGATATCCCGGGGGTCATACGTCTTTATATTGATAATTTCATGGACAATCCAAACAACCGCGCCATGCTGCTGTATTTTCTCAGGTCTGTGGATCTTATCAAGGACCCCGATGAGATTGACCTGACGGAAGAGATCAAAAAGATTCAATATGAGGATATACCCGAACCAATAGAGGATACATCGGAGATATTCGATTCCTTCAGCTCTCAGGAAATATTAAACCAGCTTATGCAGTTTGATTATAGCAAATACATTCATCTGATGAGGTTTCTGTTCCAGAGGATGGGATTCAATGCCGGCATAATCAAGAAAGAAGAGGGCAAGGCAGGCCTGATTTTCCTGGATAATCAGGAAGACGAGAAACTGATTGTTCAATTCTTTTACCACGACGGTTATCTCGGCTCTGAGCATCTGAAAGACGTGCCCGCTCTTGTGAAGGAATTTCACGCCGATTACGGCATCGGCGCATGTTCGGGATTTTTCAGCAAAGAAGCAATACAATTCGCATTGGAAAATGACATCGAATTGATTGACCAGAACAAGATCAAACGTTTGATCACTAATATTTTGTGATTTTCTTGAGATGAAATTTCCCTGGTTTTTATTAATATTCCTTGCAATCTTTATCGTCATCGGCGTCATCGTCGCAGTCCTTGTGAAGCTTCTAAGAGAAAAAAAGTTACAGGATATAAAGAATATACATAAGACAGCATTGTATGTGAAATTTATCAATAATTTCAAGCGGGCGGAGGAACTGGAAAAGAAAGGCAAATACAGCGAGGCTGTTCAATTTTATAGAAACGCTCTGCAAATTTTAACGAATATCTCCGATAAGGATGAACTTGTGGAAGAAAATATAAATAATATCGAAAATAAAATAAAAGTGCTGGACAAACGGTAAAAAAAGGTGCATAATAAATACGGGATAAGAGGTAAATATCTTCGTTGGGATCGAGCGAATTGACTTTATCAATTACATCGATCACTGTTTTTTACAAATTCTACAGTAGGAGGAAGCAATGGGTAGACCAAAATCAAAAGGACCAAGTATTCAACTGCTCCGTAAAAAGAGACGTTTCACCGGCAAGTATATCCAAGATCGACGGAAAGAGCTCGGAATAAATCAGGATAGAGTTGCGGAGGTGCTTAAGTACAAGGATAAGCAAGCCGTTTCCAATATCGAACGTGGCGTTGCACCCTTACCGCTTAATAAAATAAAGAAGCTGGCGGAGCTTCTGAAAGTGGAGCCGAAGTCGCTGGCAAAATTGACCTTGCTTGACAAGGAACCTGAATTGTTTCAGGACATCGAATTCGTTTATCACAGCGACACGGATATCCTGAGCCCTCAGGACGTGAAGAAGGGCAGAAAGCTGATGGTTCCCGTTCTTTACAGTGCGCATTGTAGCGGCTGGAAAGATACAACCGATCATGAATATCCGAGGAAAGTCTCGAACCAGTTCGCGCTTGCAGAGACTCACGATCCGGATTCGTTTTTGGCCATAGCTGACGGCGAATCTATGATCGGTAGCAACATTATCCCCGGTGATATGCTGCTCGTCGAGCCGAGTCACAAGATAAAAGGCGGCGATGTTGTTCTGGTGATATCGAAAAAAGGTTTCCTTGTTAAGAAGTACGTCGAGACAAGCAACCAGAAGATCCTTCAGCCGATGAATTCTGAATTTGATCCGATCATTCTCAGCGATAAAGATGAATATTCGCTGTTCTACATAGCCACTTTACAGAGAAAGATTAACGAGCCGGTTCTGTAGAAATATTGGATTTCAGTTCAGGGGGCTTTCCATGCCCCCTTTTTCGTTTTCATAAGGTATGAGTGCATATTTGTTTTACGCGCTTCCAAAGATTGAGAACTGGAATTTTAATTAATCCCAGCCATTCATATTGAAAGATGATTGATTTATTTTTGTTAATCACCGTTTTAACGGTGAAGTTTTAGACTTTTTCTGGAAAACGTATGATGAGCAAGGACAACATAAGAGGGACATTATTTGTATTGGCAACGCCTATCGGCAACTTGAGCGACATCACATTTCGCTGCATAGAGACGCTGAAAGCGGTTGACATAATTGCGTCCGAGGATACGAGGACTGCAAAAAAACTGCTTAATCATTTCAATATCAATCCCCCCGCACTTTTAAGCTACGAAGAACATAACGAGGAATCGAGAAGCGATGAGATAATACGGCACCTGAAAAGCGGTAAGAGCGTCGCCCTGATAAGCGAAGGTGGTACTCCGCTTATCTCCGATCCGGGATACAGGATTGTTACAAAAGCGGTCTCTGAGGGAATAAAGATTGTGCCCGTTCCGGGTGTTTCAGCGGTCACTGCCGCGCTTTCGGTATCCGGCTGCGCGACAGATAAATTTGCCTTTCTCGGTTTTTTGCCCAGAAAAGCGGAGGAGAGACTGAAATTCATTACGAAGATGTCCCGCTATGGTCATACAATCGTGGCATTCGAATCACCGCACCGGATCGAAGCAGCCCTCGCCGATTTCAATGAAACGCTTCCCGGCAGGCCGATCGTTTTATGCAGGGAGCTTACCAAGATTCACGAGGAGTTCATCCGGGGAACTGCTGATGAGATATTAAGTATTATAAAGGAAAAGGGCGGATTGAAGGGAGAGATCACGCTTATAATTGGGAAACCGGCGGCAGAGATGGAATCTCCCGATGTCACTCTTTCTGTCGACGATCTTTGCGATTTATTGACCGCTCAGGCTGATGTACCGCCTTCAAGGGCGGCATCTATAATTGCCAAGCTCTGCAACACGACAAGAAATGAGATTTATAATAAGATAATAAAAAAAACCCGGCGAAGCTGAGCGCCTCGCCGGTTTCTTTGTATAAAACTGCTTTATTTTCCACCCTGCGGTTTTTGCGGAGCGGCATTTACAAGCTTGATGAATTCATCTGTTATGCTCATGCTATCAACCGAGAAGATAGTGATATCGCGGCTGATAACCAGGTCATATCCTTTTTCCTTGCACATTTTCTGTAATATCGGCATCAAAGCTTCGTTGTAGTCCTTCAGTATCTGCTGTCCCATGTTATCTACTTCCTGCTGCGATTTCTGCAGGAGCTCTTTGTATTCCAGCGAAAGTTTTTCATATCTTTGTCTCATCTCGAGTTTTTTCGCATCTGACAGCGCGCTTGCCTTGCTCTGTAAATCTTTTTCAATGTTGAGTATTTCATCTCTTTTGGTTGTCAGCTCTGTCGTCTTGGCTTTACGGAAGCTCTCCATTTTGGTGGTGAGATCTTTTCCAATTTTGGTTTCATTTCTAACTTTAAGCATGTCGATCACGACAATTTTTGCCTCTGCGAACGCATAACCGGCAACTGCAAGAATGGCTGCAAGGATTACCAGCTTTTTTAAGTGTTTCATCAGTTTATCCTTTCATAATATAGTATGACAAATCAGCAAGCGGCAATTTTAATTCAAACTGTTTGAATGTCAAGTTGCCAAAAACCAATTACCGACAATTGAAAGCATATCTGCTTTGGCGCGATTTAAACTATCGGTTGAAAAGAGCCTTTTATAATGTTAGAATATTTTCACTTTTTACAGGGATTGGTGGAATTGACGGAAGATAAAGAGAAAGCGCGTCAGGAAAAAAAGGATAAAATTCTGAAATTATGTGAAGAAAACTTCCCCGCGCTATATCGAACGGCCCTAAGAATGACTCATAACGTCGCAGATGCGGAAGACCTGGTGCAGGAAACTTTTTTAAAAGCATTCCGGTCTTCAGATCAGTTTGATGAAAGCTATAACGGCAAAGGCTGGCTTTTCAAGATTCTTACCAATAACTTTATAGATAGATACCGCAAGAAACAGAAAAAACCTTTCGAGATGGAATACGGCGATGTTACCGACGTATTTATAAACAGAGAGGGTGATTATAATGAATCTTCCCGCTTTATAGACCCTGAGGAAGAGTTCTTTAAGAAGTTTGTGTCTGAAGATGTGAAAAGTGCGATCGAAAAACTTCCTGAATACTACCGGTTGCCTGTAATCCTGACGGATATCGAAGGTTTTTCCTACAATGAGGTTGCAAAGATATTGGATACTCCCATCGGGACGGTGATGTCGAGATTATACAGAGGACGTAAAATGCTTCGGCAATATTTGCTGGATTATATAACAAGTTAAATGAACGAAGGATAATGCGCAATGAGTTGCCTTGAATCGCTCGATCAAATTTTTGCATACATTGACGGACAGATAACCGAAAAAGAAGTGATGGACGAGATCGAAGAACATCTCAAGGACTGCAGAAGATGTTGGGATGTGGTGGAATTCGAAAAGCGGGTTCAATCTTTCGTTAAATGCCGGGCATGTGAGGAAAAGATTCCGGAGGATGTTTGCGCGCGCGCAAAGAACATGCTGAACAAATTCAAAAACTATTAACCAGTGCATACTCGATTGATGTGAACAAGCCACCCTGCAATTTGTTTATTTCCATAGAATTCCTGCTTTTTTAATAGTAATAATTGATTTTTTTTCGTATATAATTATATGAGAAATTGTAAATTTCGGGATTTTTATGGTTTCTCGGAATTTGATTAAACAGATGGAGGTTTGAATGAAGAGTCAAAAGATATTATTGCTGTTTGCCGTTTTTATAATATCATTTTCGGTTTACCCCCTGGACGTGCCGGAAAACCTTGTCACAGATGATTTTCTTGGGCAGAAGATATCCGCTGATCAGTTCATGGACAAATGGATAAATGAATATGTAAAATATATCATCCTGCCGGAAGAAAAGGAAGAATTTGAAAATCTTGTAACGGTCCAGGAAAAGATGAATTTCATCGAATTGTTTTGGCTGAAAAGAGACCCCGTGCCTGAGACTTTTTATAACGAATTCAAGGAAGACTATTACCAGAGGCTTCGATATATCTACAACAACTTCGGTTATTCGGATACTCCCGGCATCCTGACGCATCGGGGAATGACTTATGCCGTTCTCGGAGAACCGCAATATGTTGATGAGAACTTCACGATAGATGGATCCGATTATCGGCGCGGCGACCGTTTTTCGAGGCGGGGCATCGTGTGGGTTTACGGACCTCAGGATGGAGTGAAAATTCCTGCATACTATCAGATTCTCTTTTTGAAATTCGGCACAAACCGCTATGAGATCGTTGCCGATTTTTGGGGACAGAAAGTGCTCAGCGACAGCATAATAGACAGCGGTTCCTTCGGGAGGGAGGGCTATGTTCCTCGCAGACTTGAAGCGCTTTTTAAGGACAAAAGAGAATGGTATATAAAAAATAAGGATACGGAAGACCTTAAAAAGAAGCTGCAGAGTGGGGGGCAATTTGCTTTGACGAACATCGAAGTGGCCTGTTCCCTGACGGATTCCGAAACTCCGGATATCTGGAAATACGCGGTTTGCAAGATCAGGTATGCTGATATGATATTCAAGGTCGAGAATGAGGAAAACATTGCTGAATTGGAAGGAGATCTGATATTAAAGACCAAAGATAATTCCTTCAAATATTCGTTTCCGAGAACCAGCATACGGTTAAACGATGAAGAGCTGAAGAAGAAATTCTCGGATGAACTGGAATTGAAAACAGGGATCGCGCAGGCCCCTGACAGTGATAAATATGATATTTATGTTGAGATAAGGGATCAAAAATCAGGAGTGGTTTACGAGATGAAAAAGGCGGATACTGAAAAGAAATAATATTAAAATTTGGTGTGATCCGTCAAAGATGATCGTCATCTCCCCTGATGACGATCTCTTGATATGTAACGGTAGTGAAGGACATTCGGGATTTTTATCTGGAGAAACACATAATGCTCTTCCACGAAGTATTCTTGACTAAAGCCGCCTGTGAACCTAATATATTATTGAAGATGATTTTTATGCTATGGACAACCCTGATTTAAAGTATGACGTGGTTTTCTTCGGACTGAGGTCCGATACCCCGATAACGAGAGATGCATTTATTCAAAAACTGGCAAACACTCATGAAATGCCTTTGGAAAAATTCATGTTCCTGAAAGACAGGGTCAATGTTGTTCTATATGCAAACCTGCCGGCCAATGTCGCCGAGAAAACCGCTTCTTGGCTCGAAATGATCGGCGCAATTATAAGGATCGAACCCCACCGTCAGGAAACGAAGCAGAAACTTGCGTTCAGGAAATGCCCCTATTGCGGCGGATTTAACAAGGTGGAGTCTGTCAGATGTGCTATGTGCAATTTCGATTTCCGCCAGTCTCCTCAGCCGTCCCAAGTGTCGCCTGTCGCCCTTAAGAAAAAGCCTTCCACGGGCAGCATACCGGCTCTTTCCTCGAATCAATTCGTGCGTTCCTATGATAAACCTGCATCACAGGGACCTTCAGGCAGCGGAGAAGCGAATCCCGCAGGGATCGATTTGGGCATATTTTCCTCCGAACCGCAGATTGAAGAGCCCAAGGAGCCGACCATGCCCATAGATTTAAAGGAAGGGAATATCAATCCATACAGTATCCCGAAAGGGCATGATCCGGCAGCTTCTTCCGCTCCCGAGCATAAAACGAAAAAATAAAATCCTGCCTGCGTCTTCGCGGATTATCTGCGTTTCAGGTTTTCCAGGGAAAAAAGCTTTTCATCAACCGGGATATCTATTTTTATATCCACTATTGTCAATTCCGTGCTGCTCGTGCCGGTGAGCTTGTTTATCATTTTCCAGGTAGTCGGGTAATAATGCCCCCCGATTGTTTTCACATCCCACATCTGGAGTTCCTTCAGCAGCATTCCGCTCTTGGCGAACAGCTCCTCCTTCAAGGGAACGAACCACTCCGCGTCAACCCATAGCCGCCTTTTTTGATATGTAACTTCCTTGTCCTTCGCGGTAAGCTCGAGAATATAAACATTCCGGTCGCGGAATTTTTCTTGTCCCACCAGATTGGAACTGTAATGATCGTAAACTGATTCCGTTTCCGATGCGTCTTCATAGGAAAAATCGGAACCCATCATCCCCTCACGGAGCATATGATCCTTGATCTGGCGGATGCGGTCGGCGAGCGGGAAATAGAGCCACATCGTCTTTTCCCTTCGCAGGAATTTAATCCCTTTCTCTCGCGCAGGAGCCGTGTATTCCATCAACGCGAGGTCCCGTCCGATAGAATAAGCCTTAAATTTCAGTGTCCTGGGATTGGAGTCGGATGAAATAATGGTCATCTCGGCTTCCATATAGGAAGTTTTTGTCAGCATTTGGTCATCGATTTTTCTCAGTATCTGTTCCGCCGTGAGATCCGCTCCCAGGCAGCGGGAAGCGATTATTCCGCCAATTGCGATGAAAATAAATGTAATCGTTTTATTCATTTTACACCTGCCATCTTTTTTTAAAATTTTCAGATCACCCTGAGCGCTTTCACGGGTTTCATCTTTGAAGCCCTGTATGCCGGGTAAAGGGCTGAAATAACTGTTAGAAACACTCCTGCAAGGAAACCGATCACAAATTGGGACGGCTCGAAATCTCCTCTCATTATAGGATCCATATACCAGCCTTGTGCAGATTCCATCACTTTACTGTAATCAATCCCGACTTTTTCGAACAGGAAATATGCCACCGCTGAACCCGACACGCCCCCAATAAAACTGCCGATGACCCCAATTACAATGGATTCCGAGATTATCATAGCCAGTATTTTGATCCTCTTCATCCCAAGCGCTCGGATCATACCGATCTCGTGAGTTCTTTCGAATACGGACATCATCATAGTGTTTAATATGGTAAGACCAGCAACAATAGCTATAATCAGGATAAAGATTCCCATCATTACTTTCATAATCCTGATCATTTTTCCCATTCCGCCCTGTTCCTGCCAGGGTATTACTTTAAGGTTTCCGTCCAGGCCGGTAGTGTGGAGCCTTTTTGTTATTTTTGCTGCAAACTCGACGGCTTTATCCTTATCTTTTAGCATAATAAGGATTTCATTCGCCGAATCCTTCATATTCAACAGATCGGATGCATCCGCAAGATTGATGTAGAAAAGCCCCTTGTCAAGGGAAACCATCCCTGTTTTAAATATTCCGCGGACTTTGTAAACAAGTAAGTATGGTGAAAAATCAGCAGTCCTGGCGAGAACAGTCACCTCATCGCTTACATCAACACCGAGTTCCTTCGCGGTTGTGGCGCCTATCAGAATTCCTTGTCCCGTCCCGGATTGGTCATCGCTCCAGTAATTACCTCTGATGATTGTTTTCTGAATTCGAGATGAACGTCTCTCTGCCGCTGTATTTACAGCCATTCCGAGACAGTCGCTTGTTTTTCCCTGGAACTCCAGTTGTGCTCCGAACTTGATCCTCTGCCGAATAATCGTGACTTCTTTGTCATTTTTAATCTCGGCCATAACACGCGAGAGATTTCTTACCGAGAATTCAAGGGGAAGGATTCTTTCCTTTTTAATATATTCCTTGTGAGCGATTTTCACATGCCCATATGCAAAACGCACAGAATTATCAATCCAGTTATCCACTATTCCCTTCATCCATGATAGAAATACGATAGAGGCAAGGACAGTGAAGCTGATTGTAGAGAGGGTCAGTATGGTTCTTCTCTTGTTTCTATATATGTTTCTGAACGATAGTTTAAAAATCATCGACATTTTTTCATTCTCCCCGTCAATAACGCCGAAGCGCCTCAACCGGTTTCAGTTTTGCCGCGCTTCGTGCCGGAATATATGAAGCGATCAGGGCAACTCCTACTCCAATCAAAAAAGAAAGCAGAAACGGTGTAAATCGGATAGAGCCATATATATAGTCTTTGACAAGATACATGACATTCGTATCTCCATACATTGAAGCGAGATTGATTCCCTTGCTTGAAAATTGAAGCATAAACAGCAGGCCAAAAAACATACCGGCAAACGCGCCGATTCCGCCGATTATCGTTCCTTCAATCAGGAACATTCGTTTAATCTGTGACTTTCTCATTCCAAGTGCCATCAATGTCCCGATTTCACGAACCCGTTCATAGACGGCCATCAACATGGTATTCATTATGCCTGCAATAATGATAACAACCAGGATATAAACAATGATATAGTTACCTTGCGCATCGGTTTTCATAAATGCAAGGAAATCGGCTGCTTGCTCCTTCCATGAAAGCGCATCGAAGCGTTGACTGGTGCCAGGCAAGTTGTTAAGCTCTTTTTCCAGTTCCTTCTTGAATCTCTCGATTTTACGTTCGGACTTCAACAGCACAGCTATTTCTGTGACTTCGTTTTTCATATCCAGACGTTCCTGGGCGAGCTCCATCGGCAAAAAAACAACGTTATCGTCTATAACAGGATTTCCCGTGTCGACGATACCTGAGACCTGCGCCTGTATCGCGTCATATACTCCGTTCTTATCCCTGAACTCGAAGGTAATCCACGAGCCCGGTTTGGCATCGAACAGGTCCGCGATACCTGTGCCCAACAGAGCATTTTCCCCGCTTGCAAGAAATTTCCCCTTCACTATGGAATCCTCGAGGTTGAAGACTTTTTTATCACCGCCGTTTATTTCAATCGCGGTTCCGGTGCAGGGCATTTCATTTCGGCCCTTGTACAATCGTACCTGGAAATTGATCCTGCCGATGGTCCCCGCCACTCCCTTTTTATTCTCAATAATTTTTTTAATCTTAGCGTAATCCGCAATCCTGTATTTAAGAGGTTCCTTGTTTCTCTCATCCCAATAACCCTTTGCATATACTTTCAAATGAGCCGTTTCAACTTTTTTTAGCATCCTGATGGACTGGTTTTGCAGAGATTCCGTTATTCCTTCCATTATTATGAAGGATAGAATTCCAATCATAACGGCTGAAAAAGTAATCAAGGACCGCCTGCGATTGCGGAAAACGTTTCGCAATGCGAGTTTGAACATCATTCCCATATTTGCGCCTCCGTTATTTTTTCCGCCTGGTGTCGGAATCGATCTGGCCGTCTTTGAGAATGATCAGCCTGTCCGCGAAATCCATCACCATACGGTCATGAGTTGAAAAGATGAAAGAGACGTTTTCATGTTTGTTCAATTCCCTCATAAGCATCAGAATGCCCGACGCGGTTTCGGAATCCAGATTGGCAGTAGGTTCATCCGCAAGGACCAGGCTGGGTTTTTTTACAAGGGCTCGAGCGATGGCAACCCTCTGCTGCTGTCCGCCGGAAAGTTCCGTAGGTTTACGTTTCATGAAATCTTTCAACCCTACCAATTCCAGTATATCTTCCGTTCTTGTCTTTTGGTCTGCTTTAGATGCGTTACCCCTTAGCATCATCGCGAATTCCACATTCTCGAAGGCGGTGAGCACGGGAATCAGGTTGAATGTTTGGAAAATGAAGCCTATTTTTTCGTTGCGCAATTCTGCTCTTTCCCGGGATTTCAGTGATGATATATCTCTTCCGTCTATTTTAACTCTTCCACTGCTCGCGTCGTCTATGCAGCCTATTATATTTAGAAGCGTTGTCTTGCCGGATCCGGAAGGTCCGGCGATGGAGAGAAACTCTCCGTCTGATACTTTTAATGAAACGCCTTTCAGTGCGGCTAATTCTATATCACCTGTTTTGTAAATCTTTGTAACTTTTTCCAGCGATGTCGTCATTTCAATCCTCCTTTCTGCATCTATGCGTCCAGCATTGGTGTCGCTGTTCACAAGGGCTTCAATGTCCTTTCGAGCATCAATTTAAGCCCGGTTATAATTTCTTCTGCTTTCGTTTCAGGGAAGAATGACGAGTTGCTTGAGTAGAAGAAGTTGACTCCCGTGATCGCCGTAATGGTCTTGGCGAGCGCTTCCGCATCCGCTTCACGGAAAGCGCCGATTGCGGCTCCATCCTGGATAATCCGGATCAGCTTGTGCTGAATAATCTGATCCAGCTTATCGGTGAACGTCATCTGCTTCCAGCTAACCCACCTGTCGAACCTGGCGGAATAAATCGCTCTTACAACCGGATGAGACTCTCCAATGACGGAATAAATATCAAGCATTCGCCATAGCTGTTCCCAGATAGTTTCTCCATTACCATTAACCGAAATCCCAGCAATAGTTGTTTCAGAAACATGTTTTAGTAGTGATTCGAGGAGTTCGTCAAGATTTTTAAAGCGTTGATAGAAAGTTTTCCGGCTGATATCCGCTTCTTCACAGATATCGGTTACAGTTACTTTTTCCAACCCAGCGGATTCATATACTTTTTCCGCTGCTTTAAGTATCTCCTCTGTTTTCTTGCTTTTAGGCATATATTTCAAACATCGTTAGCATCATATTCTTTAAATGTTGCTTTGTTCACCTTTACTCTTTTTGCGGAAGTAAGGTAACAATTTACGTAAAAGTGTTACATTTGTCAATACGAATTTTAAAAACAACAGTTTTCTGCTTATTTTTACTTTTTTTTCTTTAAAAACTTGACAATTAACGAAAAAAGTCTTATTTTATCAAGTGTTAGGATAGATTTATAATATTTTACTTTAAGGATGGACGATAAAATGCTGAAAAAGTTATTTATTCTCATTTTTTACGCGGGTTTACTCTTCCTGTCTGCCTGCAATCTCGAAGACGCAGTCACACCTGAGGTTGATGATACTGCTGTTAAGGCATTTATCACTGCCACACCGACTACAGGAGATTCACCTCTTGAAGTGACCTTTGACGGCTCAAACTCCAACAGCTCCAACGGCTCGATAACGACCTTTGCCTGGAATTTCGGCGATGGGCAGTATGGATCCGGAGCGAAGGTCACTCATACATATTTAAAAGCTGGCAAGTACACAGCATCACTTACGGTTACAGACTCCAAGACGGGTAACAACGCCACAACGGCGACTATCAATGTTGATTTGGGTACTTATATTTATGTTAATGCTGCTTATACCGGTTCAACCAGCACCGGCAGCCAGCAAGCGCCGTTTAAAACCATCGGCGAAGCGCTCGCGGTTGCTTCCAATACGCAAACGGTTCAAATATTGGCAGGAACATATACTGAAAGCATCGAGCTGAAAATCGGTGTAACATTGGCGGGCGAATCCATGGAAACGGTTTTCATACAGCCTTCAGGCACTAATGCAATCTCGATTAATCAACTCAGCTCACAGGCAGCCATCAAGAAAATAACATTCAAAAATGCCGGGAATTGCGCGATATCCTGCGGCCTTGCGACAAATTTAAAGATCAGCGACTGTACGTTCCAGAACAATTCGATTGGCATTAAAACCTTCAATAACTCAAATCCTGTTATTGAAAACTGTGTTTTTAAAAGCAATGAGACGGGATTGTATTTTGAAAACAATAGTTCTCCGGAAGTGAAGACTTGCACAATTGAAGGAAACGTGAGAGGCATTTTTATTGATAATAACGCGACTCCGCGGTTTTCGAATAACACGATCAATCAGAATACGGGGCCTGGGATAGTGATCGAAAATTATTCGTCCCCGACGCTGGATACGAATACGATCAGCTCTAACGGCGGTTATGGTGTTAAGATTTCCGTATTTTCCGCTCCAATTTTCAGTAACAACCAGATTTCGCTTAACGGAGAGTTCGATGTGAAATGCACAGACGATTACAGCAACTTCACCGATAACGGCGGCAACACCATAGAAAAATGCGGCGGCTGCCTTGCCTGTGGAGAAGAAAACATTCTGCAGGTTGCCGGCAGATATGAAGGGACGGGCAAGAAAAGCGACGGTTCGACAGCCGTCAGGGCGCTTGAAATAGACCAGAATGGAACAAATCTGACTCTCAGGCTCTTCAACCAGCAGGATGGAGTGATACCTTCGAGCCCGAATGATACTGCAACAGCGGTATTAAAAGCCGGGGAATCGAAGACCTCCTTTACGTCAATCACGCGAAAAGATGAGTGGAGTCTCGATTTTTCCACCAGCAATAAGATCAGTGGCACACAGAAGTTAGCTTCAAACAGCGCTACTCTGGAACTCGACCTTTCTAAAAAGGTGACAAAATCCCTGAAATTTAGAAAAGGTTTGCGCTAAAGACAAGTTTCCCCTAAACACCACCCCCCTAAAGAACCGCATCCTCCCCCAGGATGCGGTTTATTTTTGCAGTTTTATGTATGGATTTTATTCTATCCGAATCTTCGAAATCTATTCGACGCGTAATATATAGGGCATCATCGCAAAGATTTGAAAATTCTTCGCTTTAGCGAACAATCTGAGGCTGCCCACCGCTTCACGGAATTCCTCAGGGAGTATCCGGGCATAGAATGCGTCTTCCGATATTTTCACCGTTTCTTCGCCTTCACCTCCGAAGATTATTTCGAAAAAACTTTTACGCTTAGGGTAGAGAATAAGTCTTACCTGCTGTTCCGGTTTGATTTTCGCTAATTTTTTTGCAGTCTCGACCGCCGTGTTTATCCCGCCGAGTTCATCTACAAGCCCGACCTTCAAGGCGTCCGCCCCGCTCCAAACCCTTCCGCGCCCGATCTTGTCAACATCAGAAGGGCTCTTGCCTCTTCCTTTAGCCACATGGGAGAGGAATCCCTGGTAAAAGTCATTAATATAATTATATACAAGAGTCATTTCATCCTTGGTTGCCGGACGGGTCTCGGTGAATACGTCCGCGTATTTCCCTCTCTTCAGAATTTGCTTGTTGATTCCGATCTTGGAGTATAATCCGCTCATATCGAATTTTCCCGCGTATACCCCGATCGAGCCTGTTATAGTGGTCGGTTGAGCCAGAATCTTATCCGCCAGGCAGGAGATATAATATCCACCCGAAGCGGCTACATTTCCCATACTGACAACGACCGGTTTTCCGGCTTCTTTTAGTTCCTGCACGGCTCTCAGGATCACCTCGGAAGCTGTTCCGCTGCCGCCGGGGCTGTCAACCCGGAAGACGACCGCTTTTATCCGGGAATCCCGCTTTGCTTCGTGTAGTTGCTCCGCAAGCGTGTCGCCGCCTATAGTTTCCCCGCTTTGGAAATCGGTCGAGTCCTCCCCGTCAGTGATTGCGCCGGAAGCATAGACGAGAGCGATCGCAGGCCCTTCATTCAACCCGACTTCTTCAGCAGGGATCCTTCGGTAATCTCTGTCGTTTACAATAGTCTGTTCCTTTTCATTTTCATTTTTAAAAAGATCAATCACCTGGTCGAGATGCAGTAAATCGTCAATAAGTTTATCTTTCCTGGCGGATTGCCCGAAAATTATACCTGTATCCAACATATTCAAAACTGCGGTTTTTTGAATGCCGCGGGATTCGGCGATTGATCCTGTCATAACTTCAACGAAAGTGTCCAATATGGCGCCGCGCTGCTCGCGATCATACGATGTCATTTCATATTCCGTATAAACCGTCGGCGCGGTCTTATAGTTTTCGATCCTGATGAATTCGGCCTTGATTCCGAGCTTGTCTAACAAGCCTTTATAATATGTTTTCGAAATCATTACACCGCGCAGGTCAACCATTCCCTGGGGCATAAGAAATACCTTGTCGCAGGCGGAGGCTATAAAATAATCCACTATTGAGTAAGCGGAAGCGAAGGCGTATATTTTCTTACCGGATTTTCTATAAAGCAGGATTTCGTCACGGATATCCTTCGCTTGCGCCATTCCCACATCGAAGAAGCCGAACTTGAATACAACACTTCGGATCCTATCGTCAACTGCCGCTTTTTTCAGCGAGAAAAGCATATCGAGCAGGGTTTCGCGGTTGGTATGAACAAACGGCACGGGCAGCATATTACGATTATATTCGACTATCGGGCCGTAGTTGGACATCACAAGAACGCTGCCATCTTTGATCTTGGGAACCTTTGGACTGAAGATGTTCCCGATCCAGATGAAGATGAGAAATAAGATTACAACTATGACGATGATTCTTACGAGCCATCTTCTGCCGGAGCTGGAATATCTGCGTTCTGGCGGAGCCGGCATGGTTTCAGGTAACTCCACTACGTTTTTTCTTGAGGCCATTTTTTTTATCCCTTCTTTGTTTTTAGAAATTATGCTGATTATATCTTATTGAATTCTCCATCAATACAGATTCTCTCTCCGCAAAGAGAGCGCCGGGAGTTGTTTTCTATAAATGCTGACGAGTCTGAGATCTATCTCCGCATCAATTATCTCTTCTTTGTCTTCGCTCCCCCGCGCCAGAACGGTTCCATCCGGGGCAATGACCATTGAACCGCCGCAAAAATCCAAGCCTCCGTTTCTTCCCACGATATTAGCGAGCGCCAGGAAAACCTGGTTCTCAATCGCTCTCGCTCTGGCGAGCGTGAATAAAATCTCGGACTTGGGATGGCTCCACTCTACCGGACAGAATAAAATCTGCGCCCCTTGAAGTGTGAGTTTTCTCGCAATTTCCGGAAAGCGTAGTTCGAAGCAGGTGAGCGTTCCTGCCGTGATTTTCTCGATACGGAATGCGTCAATCTCATTTCCCGGTGACAGAAGGTTATCTTCTTTTAAAACCGTGAATAGGTGTGTTTTTCTATAAGCACCGACAAGACTTCCTTTTCGGTCAATTGCAAGGGAAGTGTTATGAATTATTCCTTTCCTGTTTTCAATAAAGCTGCCGGCTGCAAGGGCGATTCCATATTGACGCACGATTCTCTTTAACATCTCCACAGTCGCTCCGTTTATATCTTCGGCCAGTATTTTCATCTTGTCTTTGTTATGATAGCCGGTTGTGAAAAGTTCCGGGAGAACGAGAAAATCGAAATGATTGCGCTCGGTTTTTCCGCTCAGCCGTCTCGGAAGTGGGCGGCCTGTTTTACCGGGATGGAAAGGAATCGAGACTGCCTTTTCCACTTTATCCAGGTTTTCACGGACAGTCGGGGATAATGAAATTTGAAACAGGCGGATACGAATGCTCTTCATATCTGCTCACTCGCAACAAAAAGGTTTTATTCTCTTTTAGGAAGCTTGGGGATTATCCAGGATATAAGGGACTGCTCGCTGCGTGTTTGAAGCGTTATTTTTCCAGGTCCGGTCAATTCGCAAATCAAACCTTCGCCGCTAAGGAGTGTGGATTTCCATCCTCCAACCTTATTCACCTTGTATTGGACGGTGGCGTCGAAAGAGACCATATGCCCCGTATCAACTTTATACATCTCCCCTGCTTTCAGGTTAACTTCGTGTATTGCGCCGTAGCTCGATATCCAGATGGTCCCGGTCCCTTTGAGTTCGAGAAGGAAGAGTCCTTCGCTTGAGAAGAATGTTTTCGCTCCTCCCCATTTCGTATTTATCTCGATGCCTGGAGTGCAGGCGAGGAACGATCCGGATTGGACATAGACTGTTTGATTTGCAAGAGGGATGACTACTATGTCTCCCGGAAGAGTGGGGGCGAAAGTGATTTCCCCCGCTTTCTGTGCCGTGAAGGTATTCAGGAAAAAAGATTCCCCGCCGAGGACAGCTCTGCCGAGGCTCTTCAGAATGCCGCCTTCAGCCTTGGTTTCAATCGCAATCCCATCGGACATACTGACCATAACGCCTGATTCCGCCATGATCGCCTCGCCTTGTGCCAGTAAGATTTTAGCAAGGCTGTAGGATGGAGAAAAAAGAATTTCATAATGCATATAACCCCCGATAATCCACTTTAAGGATAGCAGAATATTTCAATGTAGTAAAATTTTCTATATAATTATAACCCGCGTTCTTCAGATAAAGGGGAGTATATCTTTATCGGCGGCGGCGATGTCTTCCGGAAAATCCAGCTCGGCGGCTTTTTTGGGACCGATATCGACGGCGTAGATCGGATGGCCGTTTTCGATCATTTCCTGGAAGGATGCCTCGTAAAATTCGTTAATCTTGTTTTCTTTGGATATCCTGCGGTCCAGCACATCGTACAAACTACTGAGGAATTTCGGGCTGAATTTTTCTATGCCGATTGATTCACCGCAGGCTGTCTTTGGATCTATTTTCTTCGAGATATCGGATATCTTTTTGGTTCCGGGATGGAGAGCGACCTTCATCTCTTCCTCGCCCAGTGTATTTGATGTCCTTACGGCAAGGCAATCTTCTTCTGAGCAATCCAACAGCATTTGCAATATTCTAACATCGAAGAGAATGTCGCTGTCGAGAAGGAAGATGGGGCCTTTCACATCGTTTCGGGTCATCCAAAGCGAGTAACCGTTGTTGTTGTTCGCGTAGTCCTCGTTTAAAAGATATGTGACTTTAAGTTTCGGAAAGTTCGCGGCGATGAAATCCCTGATCATCTGATGTTTATACCCAACAGTCATCACCAGCTCGTTTATGCCGGCAGAACGGAGATGGTCGAGCATCCTTCCGAGAATCGTTTTTCCGTGCAACTCGATAAGGCATTTAGGCTTGTCCTGGGCGGCGCTGCCCATGCGTCTGCTTAAACCGGCGGCAAGAATTACAGCTTGCAATTCATCACCTCTATAGTCTGCCGAGAATGTTCTTGATTGCCGTTATACATTTCCGGTTTTGTTCCTCTGTCCCGAGAGAGATTCGGACGAAATAGGGAAATTCCTTGTCTGTGATGAATTTTATTCTTATGTTCTCTTTCGGCAGCTCTTCCTTCAGCAGTGTCCATTGTTCCGGTTTCATCCTCGCGATGAAAAATGTCGCTTCGGAGCGGAACGGTTTGACGCCTTCAATTTTCGACAGCTCCTCGAAGTACATATCCCTGTCTTTTATCTGTTTTGCAGCGATATCCGTGTAATAATCTTCGGATGAGAGCGCCGCCTTCGCCACTTCTTCCGCCAGTCTGTTGAAGCCAAGGTAGCGGTCGTTGTATTTCTTCAGCATCTCGAGCTTCTCGCCGATGAATCCGAACCCTATGCGGACGCCTGCGAGGGCGTAGTATTTCGAGAATGTTCGGGTGACTATAATGTTTGAATACTTTTCAAGAATTCTGCGGACATCTTCTTTCAGATCATACTCGGTGAACCCGTAGTAGGCCTGGTCCCAGATAACGATTGTTTCCTGGCTTTCTTTCAGAAATGTCTCGACCTCATCGGGTGTGAATGAATTGCCGGTGGGATTATTGGGACAACATGCCATGAAGAGATCAGGTTTTTCTTTTTTGTAAATGGGAAGGATTTTATTAATATCGTAGGACCAGCGATCGGCGAGCTCTTCAACAGGATATTCGATCATTTTTGAATCCACTTCGCGGCAGAGCTCTTTAAAATATGACCATCCTTCGTATGGGAGCATCATTTTTTTCCCGTTGGAAGCGAACACCTGGAAAGCAAGTTTTAGGAGGTCTTCGCTGCCGTTGCCAAGCAGAATCTTCTGCTCCGGGATATCGTATTTATTGGCAAGCATCTTTATAATAGGCGACGGCTTTTTGCGAGGATACGAATTCAGCATATCCGTAGTGGTATGTTTCAAAACCTCGAAGCAAGCGGGAGAGGGGCCATACTGGTTTTCGTTCATATCGAGATTAATCACGTTATTATCATTCACGTCAATACTCCTTGTTCACTGCTGATTAAGTCAAAAAATAAAACAATAAACGGTAAATTCTCACAAATATACGGGTTTAAATCAAGTTAAATTGGCAAACTTGACCGAAACATTTTCGTCCTTTGCCGAAAAGAAAACCTTCCAGTAACCACTGTAAAATCTGTGTGCGATGCACAGCATATAAATTGTAACGCGCGGATGATATAATCTCGCCTCAGTTGGATTATTTTATTATGAGAAAGAGAGTCGCTTCAGTCCTATTGTCTATGCTCATATCAGCTGCCCTCCCGCTGATTTCAGAAGAAAAGATGGACCTGGTAACTTCGCCGGAGTGCTACAAAAAGGGCGGCAACCTGATCCTATATATAAATCTTCCGATCGAGCTCATTAAAGAAATATCCGAGTACCAGCTGAGGATTTTAATAACGGGCAAGGGCCTTTCCGTGGATGAAGTCCTTGCCGGGGATCAGCTTACTATTTACACCCTGGAGAAAGAAAAGATTGACACGATACCGGAGCTTCAGAAGGTTGGCCTTAATAAAAACAATATTATCGCCTTCCCGGTCAGGACTAATGAGAACACATCAGGAAACCTGATAATCAATCTCGAACTCATTACGTCTGGAAAAACAGTTTCCCTGCTGAGGACTCTGATATCTGAAGAATCTGACTGCCCTTCCATTAAAAAGGCGGGACAGAAAAAGGATGATCCTCTGCCGGCAAGCGGAGTTGCCAGCGCGAAAGACTACCGCGAAAGGTTTATCTACGGCGACATAACCGTCAAAGAGGTTGAGTGGCCGGATTTTGTGCTTATTCTCAAGGCGGAAAAAGCACTTGGGGGAGGGGTCGAGAAGGTATATATAAAAATCTCTCAATCGGGGACATACAGTTACCGCCTGGGAAATCTATATCCAGGCGAATATGTCTTCGAGACTTTGAATCTTGAAACCGACGTCAATCCTACCAAAGTTGTATTCGGCGCCGATGAACTTTCCAAAAGGATTGATATTCATATACCAGGGATAGCGCCAGTGAATCTCAGGCTATATAATTTTGGAATTGTGAATAGAACCATCGGAGAGGGTGGAATTTATTCCTACCATCTAATGGCGTATGTCTGCAGATTCGATGATTCCAGGGCGAGGAATCTTTTATTCAATTGGGAATGTGGTGGAATATATTATTATAATACCCATGCGCCGGAGAGAGACCGGTGCGTTCCGCTTTTTCCAACCACTATCCTGTTGAAAATGAACGAGCAAATAAGTGTCGAGCTTATGGTCAATCCGCCTTTAAAAAAGGAACTCCCGGAATTGGCTGCGCCAGAGCTTTTTGAAGCAGATAGAAGCGACAATGAATTGAAGATAACTTTGTCCGGCGGTAATTGATGAAAATGACAGCGTCTCGCTCCGGTTTTAGCAAGATGAATTTCGATACCTGCTTTTTTCGATGCGGCGCTATTCTCTGGATAACTTGACATAGAGAGATAGATCGGCGCCTGAAAACAGCAAAACGACCTTCCCGCCCTTGACGGTCCATTCTGTCCGGTACTCGATTCTGCGGCGCTTCATCAGCACAAGGGATATCTTTTCGCTCATATTGGAGCCTTGCTTGTGAAATGAAGCCGGAGCGCCGATTTTATCCAGCAGGATCAGCTCGATATCCCTGAAAGTTCTTATTGCCGTATTGGCATCCGCGTCATTTATCGGACGGGTTTTGAACCATGTTCCACCGGAGAGATCAAGCTCGCTTTTAAGATCGGTCTCGGTCTTGAAATAAAGCGTTTTACCGGCGAGGCAGGTTGTCCAGGAATTTTTTAAGGCGGATTTACCAAGAATCATTGCCGTGAGTTCCGTGTTTTTCAGCTTCGGGCATTTTTCCCATGGAATTTCATCTATGGAATGGATGCCTTGGGGCGACAGTAAACCTGACGCATTTAGTAAAAAAAATAAGATATACCCGAGGACACGAAGTTTCATTTATTTTAAAAGCTGTAATGCGGCGTTTGCCGATATATGAACGGGAACCTGCATCAAGGTTTTAGAACCGTCCTTTACTTTAATGTTGGAATCCACTTCATAATCGAGCCTGTATTCGCTGAAGTAACCCTTGCTCACGAGATAGTGGAGATAGCCGGTCCCTTTGCCGTTGCCGTCGAAGACGGCGGTCCCTTTGCCGAAAGGCTTCGAACCTTTCAGCGAAACAGAATAATCCGCCGAGATCATTGCTTCGAAGCCAGCCTGTGTGTCAATAACAGAATCGAGTGTGTACTTGATGGAGAGCAGCACATCGAGCTGCATTCCCTCGAAAGGGATCACCATCTGTCTGTTTTCAGTCCAGCTCTCTCCCATTTCCACAGGTTTGGAGGGAAGGGTGGGAAAATAATTGCGGATTATCTGGACCAGCGAAAAATTCATTATATTCTGGGTTTTCAGGGCGGCAAGGTTGCTGATTTCGTCAACCTTGCCGGTGCGGTTAAAAACAATTTTCAACGCCTTATCCTGACCGGTGCTCAAATCCAGATTCCTTGTGCTGACGGCCGACTGCAGCGTCACGGCGAGATTGCCGCTTGTGAGGGATGTGTATACGTTGTTCGCGGTGACCCGCTCGATTTCGATGATCAGCTCGCCTGAGGCTGATGCCCCGAGCGAGGCGTCGTTGCCCATAAGGCTGACGCTGTCTGATTTTATCAGGCTATCCAGATTGTATGTCAATTTTTCTCCAAGCGGAGGAGAAAAACGGATAGTGATTTTATCAGAACCTGTCAATCCATAAGCCAATAGAAAAGCGCTTATTATAAAGGCCGATATTTTACAAGATTTCATTTTACTCTCCCCGACTATATTTTTAAAATCCCATTATATATCAAACTGCAGGTAAATCAGCAAGAAACGGTGGGTTGAATATAAGAAAAGGTAAAGGCGGTCGGCAGCCCAGATTGCCGGTTCTTATAAAACCAATCGGCCTCCCGCTTCCTTGACTCCGATTTAGCTATAAAATATTATTATATAGCTATGTCCAAACTCTCTCGATTTGAAAATATCAGAAGAAGGAGGTTGGAACTATTTCATTGAAAAAAACACGGGCAATCGTTCAAATATTGCTATTTCTGTTTTTCTTTTTCCTGCTTGTCAGGACAGAGTACAGGGGTTTTAACGAGATACAATATCCGGTGAGAATCTTTCTCGATTTCGATCCTTTGATTCTTTTCTCCACCCTTATCAGCGCGCGAGGCATCCCCGCTGGACTTCCGGCAGCGATCGGATTGTCATTGCTGCTCATCATGGTGACCGCTCTGCTCGGGCGGGTATTTTGCGGTTGGGTCTGCCCCTTCGGTGTAATCAATCATTTTGTGTCGTGGCTCAAAGGGAGAAAAGAGAAGAAGAACAGGCTTCAAATTGACCGAAACCTTTATAATAAAAATCAAAGATGGAAATATTGGCTGCTTGCAGGGCTTCTATCCGGGGCTCTCTTCTCGGTTCAGCTGTCCGGCCTCTTCGACCCTCTTTCGATCATCATTCGATCTTTTGCGGTGGCGGTAAATCCGCTTATAAATTTCGCCTTGCGTGCATTTTTCGACACGGTTTATTTTCTGGGATTCAAACCCCTGTCAGCGGTAACGGAGCCCGCCTATGATTTTCTGAAGGAACATTATCTGTCGTTCGAACAGCCGGAGTTTTCGCATGCCTTTCTGATCTTCCTCATTTTCGGAGGTATTCTGCTTTTGAACTTATATCGCTCTCGGTTTTGGTGCAGGTATCTTTGCCCTCTCGGCGCTCTTCTCGGCATCCTCGGAAGGAGAAGCCTGCTTCAGCTCAAGGTAAACGAAAAATGCACGGGGTGCAGTCAATGCGTCAGGACGTGCCCGGCGGCGGCGGAGCCATATGCGAAGAAAGGCGGCAAGGAGCACGGCTGGCGGCCTTCGGAATGTTTTGTATGCTATAATTGCGTTGACACATGTCCCGCAAACGCTCTTGCGTTTAAATTCACGGTTCCTTTTAAAAGACAGGAAACGGTCGGCGTGGACGTGTCCCGAAGGCAGTTCATTGGTTCCGGGCTTGCCGCCGTCGTCCTTGTGCCGGCGCTTAAAATCGGTGTTGGCAACAAACTTCAGAATCCAGACTTGATCCGCCCGCCGGGAGCCTTGAACGAAAAGGAATTTCTACAGCGATGTGTCCGCTGCGGTGAATGCATGAAGGTTTGCCTGACAAACGGTATTCAGCCGACGTTTCTCGAAGCGGGCCTGGAAGGGATGTTCACTCCCGTGCTTGATATGCGGGCGGGTTATTGCGAATATAACTGTAGCCTTTGCGGGCAGGTTTGCCCAACCGGCGCGATCAAAAAACTCGAGATAAGCGAGAAGCAGAAAGTGAAACTCGGCCTTGCGTTCATTGACCGAAGCCGCTGCATTCCATATACCCTGGGTATTAACTGTATCGTATGCGAAGAGCACTGTCCGACTCCTCAAAAGGCGATATGGTTCGAGGAAAAAGAAATGCTGAACGACCAAGGGGAACGAAACATCATAAAACTCCCGCGCGTGAATCTGGAGCAATGCATCGGCTGCGGGATATGCGAAAACAAATGTCCTGTCCTGGATAAACCCGCGATCTATGTCACTTCGGTAGGGGAATCCCGCAATCCGGACAGCAGGATGCTGTTGGACCAGTCCGGCGGCGGTTATCAGTGATCCGGGAAATTCATTGTCCTGAATATATGTTCTTTCATTTTTAAAATGGAGGCATTCAAATGCAAGAAGAAATGACGTTAACCCGTCATATTATGTTGGAACAATCCATGCACCCCGAAGCCCGAGGTGCTTTTTCCGCGCTCATCAACCAGATCGCTCTTGCGGCCAAGATCATTAACTCTCGCGTGAATATGTCGGGCCTTGCTCAGATGCTTGGGTTCGCCGGAACAAAAAACATACACGGCGAATCTCAGCAGAAACTGGACGTTTACGCTGATGCAACTTTTTTTGATGTTCTCGATCATACCGGTTTGATTGCCGGTGTGCTGTCCGAGGAAAGCGTGGATATTAAACAAGTCCCCGATAAATACCCAAGGGGAAATTATGTTATAGCTTATGACCCGCTGGATGGATCGTCGAATATTGACGTAAATGTCAGCATTGGCTCTATTTTCGGGATTTTCCGCAGGGTTTCGACCGGTCCATCTTCCATAGATGCCGATTTTATGCAGACCGGACGGAAACTCGTCGGTTCCGGATATGTGATCTATGGATCGAGCACAATGATGGTTTATACAACCGGTCACGGGGTTCACGGCTTCACGCTCGATCCGACCATTGGCGAATTCATCCTTTCGCACGAGAACATTAAGATACCTTCGAAATGCAGCATCTTAAGCATCAATGATAGCAACAAGAGCAATTGGTATCCCTGGACGCATAAATATGTTGAAGATATTCTCGGGAGGAACACGGAGAAGGAAAGGTTCGTTGTTAGCCGGTGGATCGGTTCTTTGGTCGCGGATCTGCACCGAAACCTGATTAAAGGTGGAATCTTCCTTTACCCGGCGGACAAACGCCAGCCGAGCGGCAGGCTGCGGCTGCTCTATGAAGCGCAACCGTTCGCTTTCATCGCCGAACAGGCAGGCGGTTCATCCTCCAACGGATACCAGAATATCCTGGACATTGAACCGGATGAACTTCACCAGAGAGTGCCACTGATTATCGGAAACAAGGTTGAGGTCGAGATGGCGGAGGAATATGTCAGAAAACATAGCGAGTCTTAAAGCGGATTCGTTTTAACTATCGTCATGCTTGTTCCACGGAAGAAAGCGCAATGCGTCATTGCACTGAAATCGGCGGAATGAGAAAATTTGATTGTGATTGATCAGGAGGATTTGATGAAAAGAATGACTTTAATTTTGCTGATTTTCAGCCTTTTATTTACTCTTCAGGTTTTGCTATCCGAATTAGTTTCTGTTTTTGCCGCGACCGAAGAGAGCGGAATGCAAGCTGATATATCTGATATCAATCTTTCGGAAGAAACAGCCTATAATTTTTCACGCCTCGCCTTGAAGTGCGTCAAAATGGAATTCCCCAATAAAATGGATCACGTGATGAATGATCCTTCCGATGTCAAAGACCCTTCGGTGTTCCATCCTGCCTTTTACGGCTGCTTCGACTGGCATTCTTCCGTGCATGGACATTGGATGCTTGTAAAACTGCTGAAGCTCCACCCGGAAATAAGGAATGCAGTGGAGATCAGGGCAGCATTGGGTCAGAATCTTTCGGCGGAAAATATTCTCAGGGAGGTTGCATACATAAAGCAACCCGGCAGGAAATCGTTTGAGCGAACTTATGGATGGGCTTGGGCGCTCAAGCTAGCCGAGGAACTTTATGGCTGGGATGACCCGGACGGGAAGAAATGGTCGAAGAATATGGAACCGCTTGCAAAAGAGATATCAGCTATGTATCAAGATTTCCTGCCCCGCCAGACCTATCCGATAAGAACGGGCGTTCATCCGAACACAGCATTCGGAATCGCCTTCGCTTATGACTATGCGTTGAAGACAGGCGACTTGAAGCTGTTAAATTTGCTGAAAGAAAGAGCGTTGTACTATTATTCGGCAGATGCCGGATGTCCGGCGGTCTGGGAACCGGGCGGGGAGGATTTCTTTTCCCCTTGCCTTATTGAGGCCGATCTTATGCGCCGTATTCTTGGAGAAGATGAATTCTCAGTCTGGTTCGATAAATTCCTCCCTGGTTTCGAACAGGGCTGGGCATCCAATCTTCTCAAGCCGGCTGTTGTGGCAGACCGCACGGACCCGAAAATTGTTCATCTTGACGGGTTGAACCTGAGCCGCGCATGGTGTATGTATGGAATCGCTTCCGCGCTTAAATCCAATCCTGCGCTAAGTAAGCTTTTAACCGGCACCGCGGATATTCACGCTGCGGATGCCCTTATCCATGTGTCGAGCGGCAGCTATGAAGGTGAACACTGGCTGGCATCATTTGCCGTTTATATGTTATCAGCCAAAACGGAATGATTACGGTTTCGAATTTGAACTGATATCCGGTCAGACTTTTATAGCCGTATTTTTGGGAACTCAATGAAAGACAGATCATTGGTGAGAGTTGCTTCGTGCTTTCTTTTTATTTTCGCCGCTTTATCGGCGCTGGCAGAAGATTTAGTGAACGAGAAAATAATAGTATCCGCCAGCCGGTATCCGATTACTTTCAATCACCTTTGCCGCAGCGTAGAAGTAATTGACTCGCAGGAGATCGCCAAATTACCGGTATCCAATCTGCAGGATTTAATCACATACATTTCCGGCATAGACCTGCGCGCAAGAGGTATTTTAGGCGTCCAGGCGGATGCATCCATCCGGGGCTCATCGTTCGAGCAGGTTCTTGTCCTGGTGGATGGAGTGAAAATGAACAATGCTCAAACCGGCCACTTCAACCTCAACCTGCCTCTCACTTTGAAAGACATCGAGAGGATAGAAATATTGAAGGGCGGTGGTTCGAGGATTTTCGGAGCGGGGGCTTTCGGAGGAGTCATCAATATAATCACGAAAAATCCGGATAGAGACAGTATATCTATCAATTTTAACGGCGGCGAATATGGATTTTATGATGCCGGTCTTGCCGCCGCGCTGGTGATCGCCGAAAATTTTACCGGGAGCTTCTCATATCAAAAGTCATCATCCGATGGATTTGCGCACAATACCGATTTCGACATCTCGACGGTCCGCCTGCATTCCAATCTAAAAACCGGTATCGGAAGCTTCGATCTTTCTCTCGCACGGACGGATAGGGCATACGGCGCCAATTCATTTTACACGGATAAATATCTTAACCAATGGGAGGATACTTCGTCCAATTTGATAAGTGCGAGCGCCAACCTGATAATCGGAGGGATTTTGTTCCTTCCGAAAATATACTGGACAAGGAGCGACGATACTTTTCTCCTTGACCGGTATGCAGAGAATTCATATAAAAATGAGAGTGGTTTCGACAGGTATGGTGTTGAGTGTCATACGTCATTCGAGACATCGCTTGGGACTACATCATTGGGGGGAGAATACAACAAAGAAAAATTATCGAGTATCGTGTCCGGCGATCATACGAGAGACGGCGTAACGTTCTTTGCTGAGCAGCAAATAAATATCAGTGACAAATTGTATATCATTCTCGGAGCATCGGCATACCTGGATTCGTCTGAAAGCAATGAGATATCGCCAGGAATTGATTTGGGCTTTCAACCGTTTGATGGCTTCAATATATATGCCGCGGTGAACCAGGCATTCAGGCTTCCAAGTTTTACCGAGCTTTATTATACCGACCCCGTTCATAAAGGAAATTCAGCATTGTCTCCCGAGACTGCCTGGACTTATGAAATAGGCGGAAGATTCAATCTGAGCATGACGTCCGTGAATTTGTCCTTGTCAAGGACCGAAGGAACGGATTTGATTGATTGGGTCAGGACTGATCCTGACGCAATATGGGAGACGAAAAATATTCGTAATGCCCGTTTCGACTCGTATGAAGCATCCTTTCAATATCCCCGGCGGGATGCGGACGTTCGGGAGGGCGACTTCAGGATTAAAGGCTCATATGCATATACTTATGGAAAGACATACGCTTTCGTGCTTCAATCCAAATATGTCTTCGATTATTTGAAACATAAAATCATCGTGTCGGCTGAGTTTCCTGCTGCTGATCTGGCTGATGCCATAGTAATAATGCGATATGAAGAAAGGATCGGAAAAGAGGGGGTTTTTTTAACTGATGCAGGTTTTTCCAAAGAGCTCGATTTTTTACGGATTTCCGTTCAGATCAAGAATCTTTTTGATGTGGAGTATATGGATATAGGCTCAATACCGATGCCGGGAAGATGGTTTTTCGTGGGGATTGGCTTCAGTGTTGCTGAAGAGAAACCGTAGTAATTGATATAAAAAGATGATATTTCTTTAATTGGGACAAAGGTTTTTTCAAAAAGGATTGTTACTATTATTAAAGATGCTGGCAAAGATAAGCGGATTTAGTTGTTTGAAGGAAGGGCGTTTTTCCGGCCTTTTTCCACTTGAAGATTATACAAAATATTTATGTCTGGAGAAGCGGAAAAGCTGATTTAGGTGGATTGTAAAAATATTTTCCCTTTATAATATTTGCAATGGGATCAAGGAGGTTATATGAAGCGAAGGCAGTTGTTTTTTCTGTTGCTTCTGACGTTGTTAATGATTCTTCCTGCAGCGGCATTCTCGGCGGATGAAGCGCTGCACTCGGTCTGGGCTGTGAAGGACTGCAAGATAGTCATCCAGCCCGGCAGGGTGATAGAGAAGGGAGTGATAATCATCCGCGACGGTCTGATTGAATATGCCGGCGCTAATGCAGTCATCCCTGCTGACGCGGAAATAATTGACGGGGCCGGGTTGACGGCATATGCCGGATTCATCGATGCTTTCGGCGATTCAATCCTGAAGATGCCGGAAGAAAAAATCGATCCATCGAAGATGTATTCCGGAGACTATAGCGATAAGGAAAGGGGCATCGCACCGGAAATCAAGGCATACGATTTTGTGAATCTCACGAAGGCAGGCATAACCAAATTTCACAAAAACGGCATAACCGCAGCTCTTGTTATTCCATCGAAAGGTATCTTTACCGGCCAGGCTTCATTGTTCTCGCTCTCGCAGACGGTGAAGGAAAAAGCGGTTATCTTCAAGGATAATCTGCTCGGTATCGGCTTTTCCGCATCAAGTGTGGCTGGTTATCCTGATTCGTTGATGGGCGTTATCGCATTTCTGAAACAGGAGTTCGCTGACGTGGCATATTATATTATGCATACCAGCCGCTGGGGAAATGATATGAACGGCATCAGCAGGCCGGAATACAAGGCGATATTCGAAGAGCTTCTTCCGTTTTTCACCGGCAAAAAACAGGTGGTTTTTCTTTGCCGGAATCAAAATGACATCATCCGTGCTATTAAAATCGGAAGCGAATACAAGCTAAAATACCTGATTTGCGACATCGGCGGCGAAGCGTTCCGTGTGATACCGGAATTGAAGAAATCCGGCTCGCCTGTTTTGCTCGCGCTTGGGTTCAAATCCCCATCTACAAGCATCTATTCCCAGCAAGGAAAAGATGTCAGGTCTGAGGTGGAAAAGGAACTATATCCGTCCAATGCCGCGAGGCTTGCAGAGGCGGGTATAAAATTCGCGTTTTCCTCTTATTCGACCCCTGAACCGGATAAATTCCTGGGAAATATTATGATAGCTGTTGAAAAGGGTCTTCCGACTGAAAAAGCGCTACGCGCTTTGACTGTTGATGCCGCTGCGATCTTAGGCGTGGACAGAGCCCTTGGGACAATCGAGTCCGGCAAGATCGCTAACGTTGTCCTTTCCGCTGGTGATCCTCTGTTGAAGGAATCGAAGGTCAAATATGTCTTCGCTGACGGGATAAAGTTCGATATGAAGGAGAAAAAAGCCGAGGAGGGCGAGAAACCGACTGTAAATGTTTCTGGTAAATGGGAGGTTACTACTGAAGGCGGAATGGGGATGAAATATACTCTTGAATTAACACAGGAAGAGGCGACTCTGTCGGGAAAAAGGATCACACAGTTCGGCCAGGATGAATTTACGGACGGGACGGTTTCCGGAAATCAAATAAGCTTTACGATTTCGATCAGCGCTATGGGCAGGATGGTTGATATTTATGTTTCCGGAGTAGTCGAAGGCGATACCATAAGCGGAACGATCAGCTTCGGCGCGATGGGCACAGCTGAATTCACCGGCAAGCGCATTCCATAAGGAGATGCAAAAATGAAACAGACAAGATTCCAATATCTGACGATAATCATTCTGGTAACTGTTACTTTTTGTACATCTGATTCGTTATTATTAATGAGGAGATTATATGATATTTACATACTATAAGGAGTTTATATGAAACGAAGACAGTTGTGTTTTCTGTTGCTTCTGACGTTGTTAATGATTCTTCCTGCAGCGGCATTCTCGGCGGATGAAGCGCTGCACTCGGTCTGGGCTGTGAAGGACTGCAAGATAGTCATCCAGCCTGGCAGGGTGATAGAGAAGGGAGTGATAATCATCCGGGACGGTCTGATTGAATATGCCGGTCTTAATGCGGTCATCCCTGCTGACGCGGAAATAATTGATGGGGCCGGGTTGACGGCATATGCCGGATTTATTGATGCTTTCGGCGATTCAATTCTGAAGATGCCGGAAGAAAAAAACGATCCTTCGAAGATGTATTCCGGAGACTATAGCGATAAGGAAAGGGGCATCGCACCGGAAATCAAGGCATACGATTTTGTGAATCTCACGAAGGCAGGCATAACCAAATTTCACAAAAACGGCATAACCGCAGCTCTTGTTATTCCATCGAAAGGTATCTTTACCGGCCAGGCTTCATTGTTCTCGCTCTCGCAGACGGTGAAGGAAAAAGCGGTTATCTTCAAGGATAATCTGCTCGGTATCGGCTTTTCCGCATCAAGTGTGGCTGGTTATCCTGATTCGTTGATGGGCGTTATCGCATTTCTGAAACAGGAGTTCGCTGACGTGGCATATTATATTATGCATACCAGCCGCTGGGAAAATGAAATGAACGGTATCATCAGACCGGAATACAAGGCGGAATTTGAGGAGATTATTCCGTTTTTCACCGGCAAAAAACAGGTGGTTTTTCTTTGCCGGAATCAAAATGACATCATCCGCGCTATTAAAATCGGAAGCGAATACAAGCTAAAATACCTGATTTGCGACATCGGCGGTGAAGCTTTCCGTGTGATACCGGAATTAAAGAAATCCGGCGCGCCTGTTATGCTCGCGCTTGGGTTCAAATCCCCAATTACAAGCATCTATTCCCAACAAGGAAAAGATGTCAGGTCTGAAGCTGAAAGGGAACTATATCCGTCCAATTCCGCGAGGCTTGCAGAGGCGGGTATAAAATTCGCATTTTCCTCTTATTCGACCCCTGAACCGGACAAATTCCTGGGAAATATTATGATAGCTGTTGAAAAGGGTCTTCCGACTGAAAAAGCGCTACGCGCTTTGACTGTTGATGCTGCTGCGATCTTAGGCGTGGATAGAGTCCTTGGGACAATCGAGTCCGGCAAGATTGCCAATCTTGTCATCTCGCAAGGCGATCCGCTGTTGAAGGACTCGAAGGTCAAATATGTCTTCGCTGACGGGATAAAATTCGATATGAAGGAGAAAAAAGCCGAGGGAGGCGATAAACCGACCGTCAACGTATCCGGAAAATGGGAGATCATGGTCGGGGGCGGAATGGAACTAAAGATTACGTTGGAGGTTATTCAAGAGGAGTCAATGCTTTCCGGAAAAATGACGAGCTTTTACAATCAGGACGAATTTACCGATGGGACGGTTTCCGGAAACGAGATAAACCTGGTCGTCACCGCTAACGCTATGGGCATAACTTTTGATATTTATGTTTCCGGCGTAGTTGAAGGCGATAACATAAGCGGAACGATCACCTTCGGAGCACTAGGCTTGGGCTCCTCTGAATACACGGGTAAGCGAATTCCATAAGGAGATGCAAAAATGAAACAGACACAATTCAAATATCTGCTAATAAATATTCTGATCCTTTCGATGTCCGCTATTGCTGCTGCAGGAAAAGACGAAACTCTTCTTAAAAATGGGAATATCATTACAATCAGCGGCTCCGATATTAAAGGCGGGGATATCCTGATTAAAGGAACGAGAATCGAGAAGATAGGCAAAAACATCAAGGCAGGTCCCGAAGCGCTCGTAATAGACCTTAACGGCAAATGGGTGATGCCGGGGATCATTGATTCTCATTCTCATATTGCACTTGAAGGAGGAGTGGGAGGAGCGAATGAGGGCGGCAACCTAATAACCGCTGAGGTGGATGTCAAGGATATACTAAATTCTGAGGATTATAATATTTTTCTCGCACTTGCAGGCGGTGTTACGGCCATTCACACAATGCACGGTTCAGCCAATCCGATAGGGGGGCGGGGAATTGCTCTCAAGCTCCGCTGGGGCAGCACAGCTCCGGAAATGATCTTCAAAGGCGCTCCGGAAACCATCAAGTGGGCTCTCGGAGAGAACCCGAAACAATCCAGCTTTTCTGCGGGCAAACCACGCTACCCGAAAACGAGAATGGGCGTTGAAGCATCCATTCGCGCCATATTCGAGGAAGCCAGGGATTATGTGAAGGCTTGGGATGATTACAACAAAAAAAAGGATAATAAAGTAAAGCCTTTGCCGCCCAAGAAAGATCTCAGGCTCGAAGTAATTGCTGATGTTCTTCGGGGAAAATATCTCATCCGTTGTCATGCATACGAAGCGGAGGAGATGCTCTCGATAATGAAGCTCTGCAAGGAATATGGCGTGAAGCTTGCGGTCTTCGAGCATGGCCTCGAAGGCTACCGTATAACCAACGAGTTGATCAAATACGGCGTGGGCGTTTCAACCTTCGCTGATTTCTGGGGTTATAAGTGGGAGGCATTCAAGACTATGCCTCACAGCGCCGCCTTGATGGCGAAAAGAGGGGTGTTAATAGCTTTGAACTCGGATGACGCCGAGAGGATGCGAAGACTATATCTCGACGCCGCCAAGACCATGCGTTTCGGAGGATTGAGCGAGAACGAAGCTTTGAGATTGATAACGATCAATCCCGCGAAAATGCTTGGTGTTGATAAATGGGTCGGAACGCTTGAGCCGGGAAAGGATGCCGACATCGCCGTCTTTAACAGGCATCCATTGGATCCTTATACACTTTGCGAAATGACAATGGTGGATGGTAAAGTGCTCTTCGACCGCGCGAAGTATTTCGAGGATAGAAAGAAGGCTGCAGAAATCAAGAAACAGAAAGACGAACTGAAAAAGGCTGAAGAGATGAAAAAGAAAGAGTCGGAACAGAAGCCCGATCCGAAATCTATAGAAACACAAGCGCCGAAAGGAGGAAATTAAGATGAAAAAACTACTGTTGATTATAACGGTTTCTCTTCTTGGGTTGTGCATCATCGCCGGCGCAACGAGCGATACAATACTGATTAAAAATGCCAGGATTTATCCTGTGGTCGGAGCTCCTATCGAAAAAGGGGACCTGCTTATAAGCGGCGGGAAGATTGCTCGTATCGGAACGATTATCGAAGCGCCTTCCAATGCGGTTGTAATAGATGCGAGCGGTATGGAGGTTTACCCTGGATTCATAGATGCCTATACACGTTTAGGATTGGTCGAGATTTTCTTTATTCCGGCAACAGTTGATACAAGCGAAATAGGCAGGGAAAATCCGGAATTGAAAGTAACCTGGGCGCTAAATCCCCAGTCCATCCATTTCGCCACGAGCCGCATAAACGGCACTACCAGCGCGCTTGTCGCGCCGAGCGGCGGAACATTCTCCGGGATGACAGCTGTTGTCAGAATGGACGGATGGACTGTGGACGAAATGCTGGTGAAGGACTGCGCAACGATGATAATAAACTTTCCGATCACTCCAAGACCCATTCGCGATATCGAAGTGAAGAAGGTGGAAGGGGAAAAAGACGAGGTAACGGTAAAGCTTGTTGAAAAGATCAAAGATTACCTCAAAGAAGCCCGCCGTTATCATGAACTCAAGAAAGCCGCTGCGGAGAAAGGCACGAAGATCCCGGAATATAATGCTAAATACGAAGCCCTGCTTCCTATGCTGGAGGGAAAGATGCCCGCCCTGATTTCGGTGGAAAAAGCCAAGGATATCAAGCTGGCCATCAAATTCGTACAGGATGAAAAAATCTTTGCCATCTTCCGGGGTTGTGGCCAGGGTTATATGGTTGCGGACAAGATTGCTGAAGCCAAGATTCCGGTCATCATTGACAACCTCTACACAGGACCGACGGAGCCGGATGAAGCATACGATGCGCAATGGACGAACGCCGCAGCCCTCGCGAAAGCCGGTGTGACAATCTGCTTTTCTTCAGGCGATAATCCGGCCAGTGGCAAAAACTTGCCGTATTTCGCCGCGCGCGCCGTGGCCTTTGGGCTCGATCACGAGAAAGCTATTGAAGCGCTTACGATCAATCCTGCAAAGATCTTTGGCGTGGACAGCTTCCTCGGAAGCCTCGAGCCGGGCAAGGACGCTGATCTTTTCATTACGACCGGCGATCCCCTGGACAGCCGTTCCGTTGTCAAGTACCTGTTCATCAAGGGTAAAATGATCGATCTCGACAATTGGTGGGAAACGATGTTCAAGAAGTGGGAAAAACGGCCGCTGTAATCCTGTATTTAAGAACTTTAAATACGGCTCAAGGGTTTGTCTCTTGAGCCGTTTTTTTAGAATTCAAGCTCGCCTGCTTGTTTTAGGAATATCTCGAAAAGCCCGGAACGCGAGACGATCCCCTTTTTTAGCCTTTCAAGGTAGAGAGTTTTAAATTTGGGTTCAGCGTTACAATCGAAAATGACGTGGATGGCTTGTTCGATAAATTCGGAATCGCCATGCTCTTCCCAATTCATCAGCTGCATCGGATGCATCAGAGGCAGCAGCTCTACCTGCTTTGAGAGCAGAAAATTATACAGATTTCCACCGGTTTTCACGCATCCTATTATGTTGAAGTATTTGGTCTGAGGGCGGAGGTATCCGGATCGCTTCTTGAGGCTGAAGAAATAATAGGCTGAATCAGGGTTCTGTGAAGATGCACGTGTTTTTAAGCTCTCACGCGGCACGGCTGTTGTGTTGTGGACCTCCTCTTGATTCTTGCTGTCTTCGAGCCATCTGATGAGATCAGCTCTGCGCATCAAGATGGCATCATCCCCGGAGATTTTATCGAGAAGTGTATTGATATCGGAATTTCTCTGCAGGAAAGTCCATCTGTTCCTTGTTCGTAAAATCTGGCATTTAGCCGCCGGTGTGAAATTCAAGAATTTAAGACCCACCAGATAAATTGAGCCGGGTTGCCGGGGCGAATAAAAATCTGCAAAGTGATAAAATGATGGGAGACTGTCGGATGTGATCTCCTTATCGATAAGACCGGAAATTTCTTTTGAAGTGAACCATTTAGAATAGCACCCAAAGCGGTCTGTCAATTCCCGACGTGTATAACCGCCGGTTCTCATCTTATCGGAATAATATCGGACGGTGGAATCCTCCACCGTTGCAACCCCGAAAGACAAAAGGGAAATGTATGCGATGAAATCCTTCTCGCTGAGAGCTTCGAATGCTTCCTTGCTCAGAAGATTGAGAGGCGTTATATTTTCAGCTTTAAAGCATATTTCGATGGGGCTGTTTTTAGCAAAAAGTATTACCTTTCTGAATAATTTGTGCTTTGAATAAAAAAAGTCATCGAGGGCGAAATCCACAAGGGCATATCGTTCAGCCGGGATTCGGATCTCTCCGTTTGTATAGAACAATTCAAAAATTCTGTGATTATACAGAGCTATCGCATCATTCTTGCCCAGGCTCTTTACAAGTTGATAATCCGTTTGATCGTCGGTCATCACCCTTTGACTGCCGCCCATCGAATTAATGATTACTTTTTCGGCCCAACCATAACGCCTCATATTTCCTTCGGTCAGATAAAGTGTCCCTGCGTTCCCTGATTTATAGAAATCGGAAAGACGATGATAATTCTCCCGGTAGAAAGGCCTGGTGGATTTGAAGGCTTCAACCCCTGCATTTGCAAAAACTATAAAGAAAAGAAGCGAAAAGAGCGTAGACGCAAAAAAAGGTTTTATTTTCCGGCCGTTCGACTTTTTGGGTTTTGATAAGAATGCATAAGCCGATGAGATGATATAACCGGTAAGCAGGGCGAGCGCGGGGTAGGATGGAAACATATACCTGTTTATCCTTGTCGCAGCAATGGACAAGGCGATAAAGGGAAGTAGGAACCAGAAGAGAAGGGGGATCAGGATTTTTTGTTTCCTTTTAAATACGAGAAATACCGAGGCGATCAACGAAGCGATTGCCAGCGGGAACCAGTAGCCGGTATCTTTTAACAGCCATTTGATGTAGTAAAAAGAATCGCCCCTCCCGTGCTTGCCTGTTCCCTCGGTAACCACGGTAAAAACCTCGTAGCCGAAAAAATGGCTGAGGAAAGTTTTATTATGAAGGGCATAAGGTATATAAAATGCGAGAACCGGAAGGAGCCATGCCGTTGTCATCAGGAAAAAACGTTTGTTCAGCAGACCGGAGAATCCTTTTTCAACAAGCAAATAAAGCGCAGCGGCGGCGAACGGAAGGACGGCGGAAATATGTTTGAAGTAAGTGATAAAAGCCAGGCTTAGGCCGCATGAAAGCCATCCGAATTTTTTTTCCCTGTGGAATATGAAAAAATAAAAGAATGAGACTGTCCCAAGCATCGCGCCCGAATCATAGCCGTTTACCCTTGCCCAATAATCGATCAGGAGTCCTTTGAAAGTAACGAAAATGAATCCGGCGGAAAAACCTGTCCAGCTGTCCCGCAGGTTTATGCCGATAAGAAAAATTATAAAAACCGTTACCAGACCCATCATTGCATCCAAAAACCTGATTGTAAACGTGTTAATACCGAAAGCTTTGTAGAGCGGATATTTCATCCAGGTTTTCAATGGAGGCTTGATATTATAAAAATTTTGGAGCTCCCCTTTGGGGAAAAGGAGATTCTGCCCGTCCTTCATAAACTCCACGTCTTTTGCGCTGTAGAGGGCTTCGTCGTAATAGAGTGGTGTATTTTTGCCGAGGTCCTTGAACAAGATCAATGCGGAAAAGAGGATGAGGGCCACCACAAGAACATAATCTCTTTTATAACTCATCGAATCCTTTAATTTTTTCATCAGAGCCTTTAATGAAAAAACCAATCTTCAGCCTTGTCGCCCTCGGCCGAAAGAATATGCTATAGAAAACGTGGGGAAATTCAATCAGTGAAAATAGCCTCCTGTGAGACGGAGTTACAAAGGATAAGGCAAATTCATCCTTTTTTGCTACGGAAAAATCCCCACGGTTAACAGCCGAGCTTCTATCAAGCGTTCTTCAGTGGATTATTTCTTTGCGGCGTATGCCTGAATAGCGGTTACGGCAGATGTATTGATGATGTCCTCAACGTTACAGCCGCGCGACAGGTCATTGCAAGGCAGTTTCAATCCCTGAAGGAAGGGTCCTATTGCCTCCGCTTTTCCCATCCGCTGAGCAATCTTGTATCCGATATTCGCGGAGTCAAGGTCAGGAAAAATGAACGTGTTTGCCTTACCGGCGACCTTGCTTCCCGGAGATTTCCTCTCGCCGATGGATGGAATCACGGCCGCGTCGAACTGCATCTCGCCGTCTATCTCTATATCCGGGCGTTTTTCTTTAGCAATCTTTATAGCTTCCAGTACTTTTTCCGTATCCGGATGTTGCGCGCTGCCTTTTGTCGAGAAGGAAAGCATCGCGACAAGCGGTTCGGTTTCGAGAAAGAATCTGGCGTTGTCGGCTGAAGCGAGCGCGATTTCAGCAAGTTGAACGGCGTTCGGCTGGGGAACCACCGCGCAATCGGCGAACACCATCAGACCGTTTTTACCAAACGAAGCGTCTGGTGAAACCATAATAAAGAAGCTGCTGACAATCGAAAAACCTGGGGCGACGCCGATGAGCTGCAGCGCGGCCCTCACTGTATCGGCAGTGGCATGAACCGCTCCGGCGACCGAACCGTCAGCCTCTCCGCTTTCAACCATCGCGGCGCCGAAGAACATCGGGTCTTTGATCGTTTTGCCCGCCTCTTCAAGCGTCACGCCCTTGTGCTTGCGTTTTTCGTAATAGAGTTGGGCGTATTTTTCAAAATTCGGAGATTTTTCCGGCTCCACAAGCGGAAGATCGCCGAGCTGGACGCCCAGTTTTTCTGCCTTCGCACGTATAACATCCTCTTTGCCGAGCAGTGTAACCTTAGTAATTTTCTCTTTATGAAGAATGGCGGCGGCCCTGATAGTCCGTTCATCATCCCCTTCGGGAAGAACGATTGTTTTATTGAGTTTTGAAGCTCTTTCTCTGATATTTTCAACAAACCCCATCCGGCACCTCTGAAAAATAGTTTAAAAAAATATCTTAAAGCACGGCTTCGTAAAATGCAAATATTCCAACCGGTCATTGAAAACCAAAAAATATCGCGTCAAATAATAGCAATATATCGTTACAGTTCCTTAAATTAATCTATTAGGGGCGATGATATCTGGAGGATGTCTCCAATTCCAGATCGCTGAATAATCGGGTGTATCAGTTGTATTCCGGTTCTATGAAAGAGAATGATTTCAATCGGCGGGCTTCAGGTTGTCGGCGTTCCTGGATTCTTTCGCCTGGGATTTCATTCTGAAGATTAATATCTCGAAGCTGATGGCAGCTTTTTTTGTGAACAGCTGCATATTTATGACCGCTTGTTTCGAGATTTCGCTTTGATAGTTTGCCATGTAAAGCAGGGCGACGATCCTGTTCTGGACGATGAGAGGCAAGAGGCATATCTCTTGCGGCCAGGGGGTGTTTAGAAGCTTGAAGATGGCGCGGTTATTGTTGCTGATCGCAGCAGGTCCGCAGTAGATGGAACTTGCTTTAATCATATCGAGGAAAAAGGAATCCGCCAGGAGGGAGAACGTAAATTCCTGTATCGTGTTTTTGTCAACGGTTCTTCCCATTCCCATCCAGCCCTTGATCTCCTCCGGATTGATGAAAAACAGCGCCGCGTCGTCAACAAAATTGCAGGCGAGCGTGAGCATCGTAATCGCCACCTGTTCCCTGTTTGTGGTGCGCGCCAGCATCATTGTAGCTTCGCCCAGCGATATCGGCTCGACGACCGGTGTTGAACGGTCAACCACCTTCGGACGTTTCCAGCCCGTTCGCTCTTTGTAATCAGTGAAAAAATCTTCCTCGGAAAGAAGTTCTTCGAGGGATTGACTCTCTTTCGGGAAGATATTCCCGTTTTCGTCCGAGGCAAGGAGGGACGAATCTTTTTCGAGGTAGTTTTCCAGCTTTTTTAAATCGGAGAAGGCGGGTTCGGATTTGGGCGCCAGGTCGCGATCAAACTCCTCGATGATTTTTTGCAGATCATTTCCACGCGTCTCTTTTTTCCATAGCGGTACAATCTCTTTATCTTCCGGAGATGCCGGTTTTTGGATACCTTTGCCGTTAAGGATGTTTTCTTCGGCGCTGGGATCGAAATCGTAATAAGACTTCATTGCATCGACCCATTGAATCTCCGGGAAGATATACTGTGAAATGGTTTTACCGGTGATATGCTCGATGTCCCGTATCTCCTCCGGCTTCAGGATGTCAATGCCGGCGATCTTCATCCTGCTGCCTGTGATCTCGAACGGGATGCATTTATATTTGACAGCGGTTTCCCTGTTGAGGGAAGTGATTACGGATTTTGCAATCTCGCCGACCTTTCCGATGTTAATCCCTTTGGCATTCTTGATGACCTGTAGAAGGCTGATGAGGACATCCTCCGAAATTAAACCCAGTTTGACGAGATTCGTTCCGATCCTGCCTCCGTATATTATCTGGCGGTGCAGCGCAAGCTCCAGCTCGGCTCCTGTTATTATTCCCTTCTCGATAAGATACTCGCCAATCCGGACTTTCATCAACTCCACCAACCATTCTGGTTAATTGGAAAAATTATAAAACAAAAGGCACAAAAACAAAACATAGTTTTTGTGCCTTTTTCCTGAAAAACATGAGTAAATCTTCCGGCTATCAGTCAGATGTTTCCTCTTTCTGTTTTTTACTTGATTAGGTCCAGTATCGTTGTAATCTTTTCCAGCTCTTTTTCTTCTTCTCCCTCCCAGCCGACCATCATATATCTGATTACCCCGTTTTTATCAATAAATACTTTTGTGGGAAGCCCGGGGATCACGAATTCATCGTTGGTCTTGTCAATATCGTTGTCCAGCAAAACGTGAAATGGATACTTGTTATCTTTAAGAAATTTGGCTACTCTTTCTTTCCGCTGTTGTTCATGATCGCGAGTGTTGATGAAGATAAAACTCACGCTGTCGTCATCCTTGCGGATCTCGACCAGCTTCTTCAGGAACGGAAATGATGCCCTGCACGGCGGACACCAGGTCGCCCAGAAATCGATTACCAGGGATTTACCGCGGAAATCTTTCAGCGATATTTTTTTTCCCTGCATGTCCTCGAGAGTGAATTCGGGAGCTTTCATATCCAGCATTTCGCTCTTGATCCTCGACGTGCGGTTCGCTTTTGCGCCTGTTTCCAAACTTGAGAAATATTTTTCGAAGGCTGCCTCACCGCCTTTTATCTTAATGTAGGCTCGTTTTAAAAGGCTGTTCATTTCAGGGGTTGAATTCCCGTTCAGGATGAATTTTTCCGTCACGGATAGTGCTTTCGGGAAATTTCCGGTTTCCACAAGCGCCTTTGTGTAATATTCATTTATTGTTTCGTTGGCGGGTCCGGCAAGAGCGATAGAGCGTTCGAGAGTTTTCAGCGCATCGTCTTTTTTGCCGTTCAGCAGAAGAGCTTTTCCGTACGTTCCGAGCATCTTTCCGAGTTCATAATCAACTTGCTCTTTCCATTCGGTCGTCGTTATATTGGCAGGCTTCGGCGTGATCCCATCCTTGATTTCTTTTTGCATCTGCGCAACGGCAGCGGATGAGAAATCAAGAGCGGTATCATAGCTTTTCGGGCTTTCGAGAAGAAGCGAGGAGAAATATTCTTTGATATAGGGACCTGCGTTATTGTCGGCTGATTTTAGATATTTTATCGCGCCCGCGATATTTCCGCCCTTCACGTATTCATCGAGCAGCGAGGTTTGGAGAAAATATGTATAATCATCGGTATTGTATGATTTGGAAATGTCACTGATGAATTTCTCTTTGAGAAGAGGATCGGTGATCTCTGAGTAATCTTTGACTTTTTCCTCAAGAAAGAATTCATCTTTCGGATTCTTTTCCATTAACCCCTGCCTCAGAGCGGGCGCCATATCCTGCAGCTCCGGATCCTCGCAATATGCGAGCATAGCGGATAGTTCATTCGCGGACAGGTTTTTATTGCCGGCGTTCTTTTTCACATCGGCAACTATCTCCTCTACGCCTTCCTCGACCTTTAAATCTTTTAAAAGATAATAGTAAGTCCCCAGAAAGAATTTCCTGAATTCCGGATGGGCTTTAATATCCTCTTTGATATTTTGTAGAGCGGCAGTCTTCATCACCCTTGTTCGGATGACGCCCACATCACCCCGCCAATTGATCAACAGATCGGAAAGAGCTCCCTTTGCGCCGGGTAGAATGTTATCGTCTTTATCGTTCAGCAGGATTGTATATCCCTTGTCACCATTGGAATCGTTCTTGTCGCCGGATACGAATCTGAATGCCACGGCGAGGGCGGTTTCTTCCAGGTTGATCGCGGACGTCCAGCTCCCATTGAGCCTCTTCATTTCCGAACTTCTTGCCTCGTTTGCGCCGGGGATGCATACATAATACGCCATCTCGATACTCCCGGCATCCTGAAGCGCGGTTCCGGATGGATTGTAATATATCTCTATTGTCTTTCCCGGCTCGGGATTCTTTGGTTCACAGGAAAAACGATCTGTGTTTACTTTATCTTTGCATGCAATAATGTTTAAGAACATTATTGCCATCAAGCCTATCACGCATATTTTTTTCATATTTTTTCCTCCTAAAGGAATGGTATAACCCTGGAAATAATATACCAAGGCAGTTTTAAATACCATAATCTAATTAATCGAAGATGAGACAAATAATAGGGAAAAATGAGGCAACTCGGCTTAAAAAAAGCAAAAAAGATTAAAAAACGAAGGGGCAATCTCAACAGAATTTAGAAGGTACTTAATAGGATTTGGGTGATTTTATAATAAATGTGCCTAAAAAACGTAAAAAATCTGTCCGAAAAACAACAAAAAACAGTAAATAAAGCCCAGATATTAACTTTTAAAAGAGCAAAAAAACCACTGCTATCATCTTTTCTTTTTTCGTTTTCTTTGATCCGAAAAACTCGTCGCGAAATTCAATGCTTAATATTCCCATTCTTTTCAATGACTGCTTAACAATATCGGCGCTAGCAAGTGTGCAGTTTGCTTATGAAGAGTATAGATAACAAGAGCTAATTGTTGTATAGTTGTTGTATTAAGAATTAATATTAATAATTATGCCATCAAAATAGTTTAAACCAGAAGATAGATTTTGGGATGGCTTATAATTAGTTAGGGCTTCGGAGAAGATGAATGATTAAGATTTCAGATTCGCATCAGGAATATATCGGTAAAGTGTTGAAGGATCACACTGAGGACGATTTTGAAAAGAATATGAAAAGCCTAACAGCAGTCTTGAAGGAATATCATCAAGGCGATCCCAGCAAGATTGGCAAGAGGTTGCTTAATAAACTATTCTCAAATTGGATAAGTAAACCAAAAGAAGCAATAGTGCTTTATTGGACTATATGCAAATTAATTTTCGAATATCAGTATCCGACTGAACAGATTGATCTTGAGGTTCCCTGCGGTAATATCGGGCGTAAAGCATTGGAATCTATGATTATTGGTGAAACACATGCAGACATTGTCGTCTACACTCATGAAAGCAGAAGACCTGGCTCAGCATTGATCGCGATAGAGTGTAGAGAATTTAAAGGAGCAAATGGAGCCAAGCAAGCTGCAAGTTATTCGAGAGCACTTCAATCAAAGTATCATCTCTTTACGGATTCAGGGAAGTGGGAAGCATACGAAACCTTGCCCCATCCATTAGACGGTACACCAATTAGCGACATACCAAGATGGATTGGATACAAACCTTTGGCAGAAAGACTGTCAAAAGAACATTTCCTTCCACCTTTGACAGACGAAAAGCAATTGAGGGACTTGGTTACAATCTGTCACGACAGTATACATAGTGAGGGGGTTGATCCGGCAAAAGCGTTTGATGAGCTTGTCAAGTTGTTTTTCGTGAAAGTTTTTGATGAACAAGAAATTCCAAACGTTTACGAGTTCTCTGTATTAGCGGGAGAAACAGAAGAAGAAACAGGAAACCACATCAGAGAATTGCTGAAAAGGGCAAAAGAAACAAGTCGGTACAAAGAATTATTTTTAGACCCTGGAGATAATGAGTTTTGGATAAGTAATAAGTCAATACGAAAAGTTGTAGAAGCATTTCAGGGGTTTAGCTTCACAGGTAATTCTTTAATAGGAATAGATGCAAAGGGAACAGTATATGAGAATATGGTTGGTTCTACGTTTAGGGGGGAGCTGGGACAATATTTCACTCCGAGAAAGATAGTTGAGTTTATGGTTGACCTCTTAGCCCCTCAACGTGATGATTATATTTTAGATCCTGCTTGCGGTAGCGGGGGATTTTTGATCTATGCGATGCGCAAAGTTGCAAACCTAATAAGATTACAGCAGAAGAATTTGCCGCAACATAAAGTTGAAAAACTGATACAAGATTTTGTAAATCAGAATATTTATGGGATTGATATTAGCCCGCGCATGGTGAGAGCGGCAAGAATGAATATGATTATGCACGGTGACGGCTGGTCGGGAATACAGAGATGGCACGGGTTGAAGATACAAAGCCACCCAAAACTCAGTAGTCTTTTTAGTAAATTTACATTGATTCTCTCAAATCCTCCTTTTGCTGGCTTCGAAACCGATGAAGAGATACTGAGAGAATACAATACCAGCAAAAATGAAGCTGGATTTACTAGAGGAGTGAATAGGGCAATTATTTTTATTGAGCAAATAATCAACTTGCTTGCAGAGGGCGGGAGGGCGGGACTAGTCTTACCAAGAAGCATATTTGAAAATGAGTCTTATTCTTTCAGAAGGATAAGGCAGATAATATTTGAGAAATGTGAAATATTAGCGCTGATTGGCTTGCCTCGCACTGCATTCCACCATACTGATTGCGGAATACTGGGGGATCTTCTATTCATTAAGCGAGTAAACATACCACGAAAAAATTACGATGTGTTTGTAGGTTGGGCAGAAAATGTTGGATACAACACGCTTGGGCATAATATTGAGGAAAATGATTTCCCTAACATCTTAAATAATTTTAAAAATCCTAGCAAAGAGAATTTGTTTTCCATTCAGCAACTTCAAAAAGTGGACAATATAAATCCGTGGCACTATCACCCGAGGGCGAGACAACTAAGAAGCATGGTTGAGAAGAATCGCTCAAATTTAGTTCCGCTATCAGAGCTTGTGTCGGTTTACACAACGAGAATTTCGCGAAAAGCATTAAAACAAACACCAGAAAGAATTCTAAAATACATTGAGGTTGGAGATTTCGATCCAGAACAAGGAACATTTACATCCACAGAACACAAAATAGGGACACTTCCAAGTAGAGCAACGTATGAGATGAATGGCGAAGAGCTGATATTACTTCCAAATGCGAAAAACTCATTGGAATCAAGAAGAAGAATAATTCGCGTTGGTAGTGAAATCAAGGGTTACATATTAACAAACAGATTTTTGCCTCTACGAGCGCGTGTAAATCCTGAATATTTGGTAATGATGTTGAATACTGATTTTGTGAGGGATCAATTAATAGCAATTTGTCGTGGTGCTGGTGCTCCCGATTTTCGAGAAAATAAATTAGTGGAGGTAATGATACCTCTACCCGAAGGAAATGATGTTAGCTCGATTGATTCTTTTATGGAAGGGATTTCAGATAAGTTGGCAATGAAAAAGAAACTTGAGCAGGATTTAGAAAATTTGCAGATTGAGATTAACAATTCCTTGAATAAATTGGCTAAATCTAATCACTAATGATAAAAGTTAGGGCAATCAATGATATATGTAAACACAAAATCCGTCAATTAGGGACAAAAAAGAGGAAGATTAAACAAGCTTGATTGGAATGGACGCATTATTTACGAATGGGAAATATTAGAAATTATCTCATTTTTTATGTTAACTTATCGTATTTGAGAATATCGAATTACGATATGATTTAAGGAAACGGCAAACGGAAATCATCGCAATTTTTCTCTCTGGCTTCTGAGGGCGAACGATTTTCCGTCAATGGCCCTTTGCATGGCAAGGATTCCATCGAGATGGTCGCATTTATGCTGCAGAAGTTCCGATAAATCCCTTTCAAGAGACAACATCTGTTGCGCCCACTCAATGTCGAGAAAATTTATTCTACAGGTACGGTGCCGGCGGACCTTGACCATTATAGCAGGGAAAGACATACAGTCGTCCCATATCTCTATCATTTCCGAGCTTAGGTCTAATAGGGTTGGATTAATGAATATATGGGGCTTCCCGTATTCATATAGATAATACGCTTGAAAACTCCAATCTGCGGAGCCGCAATCGCCCTTCACATTTCGTGCCGATTCCTGAAATCCATAAGTGTGTCATGCAGATCTGCCGCGATGTCTTTTATAATGCTGAGTCCATTTTGCTTGACAGGCTCCGAAGGACAGTAGAGATCGGGACTTCCGAGCATCAGGATTTCTTTTATTGCCATAACTCTTGTATCATATCTCGCCTTGGGAATGTGGATTAATATACCGCTCCCGTACCGGATCAATCCTCATCCACTGTTATTATAATAGCGATTGTCCTGCTGTTTTCTTCAAGAAGGTGGTGGTTAATGATCTTGAATTTCTTTTGAGCGATCCATAAGACCGTCTTGGTGTCTTCAATGGGCATTTGCTTGCCGCCCGATTGAACGGTATTTTTTTCGCGCAAGGTGATCTCCCAGACGTCCTCGCCCTGTTTGACGGCAAGGACCTTGTAGTCACCATAATCCCCGATGACTTTCTTGTTCACGGGAGCTTTTCGAGGATCGAAAACGCCGAATAGAAGAGCTGCGATAATCAGCGCCACGAGGACGTAGTATAACAAAGTGCCTCTTGTAAAAAAACTTGGATAAACCTGGGTTTTATTTTCCATTTTTAACCGCTTCTATGTTTTCTGTTTATCTTTGCAAGTATTAATTGGGTTTACATTAAGACTCTCGCCGCGTTTATCCAAAGCAGAAAGCGCGGTGGCACCCGGAGCCACGATCCCTCCCGATACGATATATTTCATCCCCTCGTTGTAGGTCATATCGATAGGGATAAGGTCTTCCGATGGGATGAGGATAAGCATCCCGCCGGTCGGGTTCGGTGTTGTGGGCATGATGACGTTTATCAGCTTCCTGCCTGTTTTCTGCCGGATGCTCTCCCACGCCTCGCTCGTTATGAAGCCAAGCTGCCATATTCCCTTTCTTGGATATTCGGCGAGAACCACGCGAGTCTGATTTTGTTCGCTCCGGCTGGAAAATGTATTCGTGAGCTGTTTGATCCCTCCGTAAACACCCTTAATGAACGGGACCTGCGATATCGCTTTCTCGCTGTACCTGAGGATGGTCGCTCCGAGGGATGTGTTCACAATGAACCCTACAAGAAAAACGACGACGATCACAAGAATGACCTGGAAGCCCGGTATCTTTATCCCGAGACGGTTTTCGATGAACTCGACGTTTATGTCTGCAAAGAAATTGTAAATTAGCGACAGGAACCATAATGTACCCATAACCGGCAACAATATGATGATTCCGGTTATTATATGCTTCCTGAAGCACCTGAAAGTCCTCGCCAAGCGTATGCCCTTTCCGGTTGTCGTGTTAGTGCCTGTTTTTTACTGCGATCAGCCGGTCAATCCAGAGTGATAGCACAAGGGGCTATTTTTTGAGTTGTTTCAACCCTTCGTCAATTTTGGCGGTAAAATCGTGGTTCGCTTCCGGATTGCCGTCCGTGAAATATTCGCAGCGGTAGCCGTTGCGGATACACATAGGAATAAGGGAGTTGTATCCTTTACGGCAGAAAAGGATGTTCGGCTCACCGATATCCTTATACTCGTTCTTCTTCAGGATACTCCAGCGGCAACGCAGAACCAGTTTCGCTTGCAGCGTATCCAGGACCTTTACCTGAACTTTTTCGATGAACGCTTCACTCTTTTTTACTGTTTTTAAAAAATCGGCATTTACCATATATATTCCCCAATCTTTCAACTAATTCTAATATAGGATTATAGAATGTCAAAATATTCATTCAATTACTTTTACATGCAACACTGATATGATATATTTTTAAGGATGCGAATTGTGTTTGCGTCCCGGCATGAAACAAATGGCACGGATATTGAACATTCCCCAGGCAGTATTGTCAAATAACATAAGGCATAATTTAAGATGGGTCAGATTTTTAAAACCATAATCGCTTTTATCATTATCATCGCTATCCTTCTCCTGTGCTATCTGCTGTTTATTGAAAAAAAATCTCTTGACAGCATTTTCCAGCTGGGCAAAGAGAAGGTCGAGGCGAAGACTCTGGAATTCAAGGTAAAAAGCCAGATACAGTTCAATAAGAACTTGAAGGACTATGAAATCGAAGTAAATGCCGAAGAGGGGGTTGTCACCCTTGCGGGAACCGTGGATTCTCCAGAGAAAGCGGTTCTTGCCGCCCAGATTGCGGATAACGTTGACGGCGTGGAGAGGGTGATAAACCGGATCAAGGTCTCGAAGGCTCTCGATGATGTCACAAACGATGGGCGGAGCGAGAGGGAGCGGCTTCTCGACAGGGAGCTCGAGCAGAAGGCGCAAGCCGTCCTGGATACGTCGCCTGAGCTGACTGGAGCGGAGATAAAGGCGGTGGCGTTCAAGCGGGTTATTTTTATCAGCGGCAGAACCCTGACCGAAACGCAAAAAGATTATGCAGTGAAGATTGTCCGCAGGATCGAAAGGGTGCGTGATGTCAAGGATGACCTCCGTCTTAAATATGAATGAGCGGCTATGATCTGCCCGCATTGCAAGAGCGCGATGAGAGAAGAAAAAAGGTCGTTTCACAAGAATAGAAAGTGGATTTGCCCCGTTTGCGGGACTGTTCGGATGCAGGATACGGCGAGGAGCCAGCTTTTAAAAAAGAGGAAGTTCAAGGGTCTTCATGGTGATTGATCGGCCGTTTATGGCGAATAAAAGATGCGCCGCGTTCTGGCTGCTTCCGCTGATTCTTTTTATTTTTATTTTCTCGCCCGCCATCTCCTCACAAAATCAAGATGTTTCGCGTCTTTTCGAACAAGCGGAAATAAAATATAAAGAATTCATCCAGGATACGAAGAGGCATATCTATCCCGAGCGGTGGGAGGAGTGCCTGAACCGTTACAGGGAGATCGTCATACTCGGCGAGGATTCGGAATATGTTGACGACGCCGCCTATATGGTGGCATACATATATTTTCGTATGTTCGAGAGATTCTCGAACCAGGCGTATATGAACAGCGCCCTGAGTTCTTTTTCATTTCTGATCTCCCGCTATCCCGAATCCGTCTTCATAGAGAAGGCCTTATATTACACTGGCTTTATGAATTACAAGTACAGAAACGACCGTGAAAGTGCGCGCCGGTTTTTCGACCAGCTCATTGAAAAATATCCGAAAGGTAAATATGCAGCGGATGCCAAGAAGCTTCTGGACGATATTGCCCGGGCAGGGGTCATCCATGTCCCCGCAGGTAATGGCAAGTATGCTGTCCTTAATGATCTCAGGTACTGGTCATCGCCGGATTACACGCGCATCGTCATCTATTTCGATAATCCCATTCCGTTCGAAAACCATCGCATATATGATCCAGACCGCATCTATTTCGATTTCGAAGGGGCGAGAATCTCGAATACCATCGCCGCATGGATGTTGACCATCGAGGACAATTTCCTGAAACGCGTGCGCATTGGCCATTACAACCCGAAAGTGACGAGGGTTGTGCTCGACCTCGAAAAGGTCGGCAAGTACAACATTTTTTCTTTGCTCGATCCCTTCAGGATTGTCATTGACATTACCGGCAGCGGATTTGAAAAGGCCGGGAAGTCCGCCGACACCGCCGGGAAACCGGCGAAACCGTCCGTAGACCAGCAAACCGCGGACAAAAGAGAAACGGGAGCGGACGCGGCTGGTAAAACTGCATTTCCTGTCACGGTCGTGGATCTGTCTGGGGATGCGGCCTCGAAAAAAGCCGGTCAGGACGGCAAGGCTGCGGCAGACGGCCGATCTCCCTCCAAATCCCCCGTCACGGTCATCCCTTTGCGAAACAGCAGCGGCAATTATTCAATTGTTCGCCAACTCGGGCTTGGCGTCACAACGATAGTCCTAGATCCGGGACACGGCGGGAAAGATCCAGGTGTCGTGTTCAGGAACGGCGTATATGAAAAAGACCTCGTTCTCGACTTCGCCTTTCGGATGAAAGCAGTGCTTGAAAAAGATGGTAAGTACCAGGTTTATATGACCCGGGATTCTGATACATTCATCCCGCTCGAAGAACGCACGGCGAAAGCGATGCAGTACAAAGCGGACCTCTTCATCTCGCTTCATATGAACTCGAACCGTTCGAGCTCTCTCGAAGGAATGGAGGCGTATTTCCTCGGATTCGCCACGGACCGCCAGACCGAAGCCTTAGCCGCGCAAGAAAACTCCGTGAGCCAGAAGAGTATAGGCGAGCTGCAGGAGATATTGAAACTTATGATAAACGCCAAGATCGAGGAATCCAAGGACCTTGCAAAAATAGTCTCTGTCGGCGTTTCTAACTATATGAAGGATAATTTTTCATCTTTCCGATCCCGCGGCGTCAGGCAGGCGCCTTTCATCGTTCTTATCGGGGCGAGTATGCCGTCTGTCCTGATCGAGCTCGGCTACCTTACCAATCAGTCCGAAGGGAAAAACCTTACAAACCCGCTTTACCGCCAGTCGCTTGCCGAGTCCCTTGCGAATGGTCTCGAGGATTACATCCAGAACCTGAACGGAAAATTTGCGGAGCGTTGAGCCATGCCGGGCGATAATTCAATCTTGCGCTTCCATAAAATCCGAGGAGAACTTGCGCTGCCGGGGGATAAGTCCCTCGCGCACCGGTATCTTTTCCTCGCTCCGTTTGCCGGGAAACCGGTTAAATTGTTGAATCTGCCTGGCGGCCTTGATGTCCGTTCGAGCATCGAATGTCTGAGAAAAATCGGCGTACGCATCGAGGGCGAACCGCCGGAAGCAGTGGTTCATCCCTTTATGCCTGATACCAGGAAAACCGATTCACACCCCCTCGAATTGGACTGCGGGAACTCCGGCACGACCGCCCGCTTCCTTATGGGGTTTCTTAGTGCGTTCGGTATCGGCGCAAGAATAAACGGCGATGAGTCCCTGAGCAAACGCCCCATGAAAAGAGTGTTGGAGCCGTTGGCTAAAATGGGTTGCCGGATAAACCTTGAAAATGGAGAAAGATTGCCGGCGGTTGTGGAACCGGCGGTGACGGCATTGAAAGGGATCGAATGGGCTTTGGAGACACCGAGCGCGCAGGTGAAGACAGCCGCGCTTCTTGCCGGCCTGAGAGCGGGGGGCGAAACCGTTATTCGTGAAGACAAACATACCAGGAATCATACGGAGATTATCCTGAAAGAGGCGGGAGCGGATATACATTTTAAACGAGATGAAATTATTCTCCAACCGCTTGAAAAACCGCTGAGTTTTCCGGATGAGATCGGAATCCCCGGCGATATCTCAACTGCGGCGTTCTTTGTCACCGCCGCCGCCCTGCTCGGCGGCTCGGAGCTTATTCTGCGCTGCGTTCTTCTCAATCCGCATCGGGCATATTATCTGGCTATCCTGAAAAAGATGGGCGCCGGGATAGAAATAGAGCGCGAATATGAAAGTTTCGGAGAAAAGGCGGGCGACGTGCGCGTCGAATATCGAGGCAGGCTTAAAGGTATCGAAATCTCGGGAGGCGAAACCGTGAAATGCATAGACGAGATACCGGCGCTGGCAGTCGCCGCCGCTTTCGCGAATGGGCGCTCCGTTTTCCGTGATCTGCAGGAGCTGAGGGTGAAGGAATCCGACCGGCTGCGGGCGCTCGAATTCAATCTGCAAAAGCTGGGCGTTGACGTCCGGGCGGACGGTTCATCCCTCGAAATCAACGGGAGATCTACAGCCGTTTTTCTGAATCCAGCGAAGATGATAAAGGCTGAAAGGACCGGAGGAAAAGCGGAATACGCCAGAGAATCATCTTTGGAGCTGGATTCGTTCGGCGACCACCGTATCGCAATGGCGATGCATATCGCCTCGATCACGGGTCATATAGACTGCAACGTCAAAGGCTCCGAAAGCGCGGCGATCTCTGCCCCTGAATTCTATGCGGAGCTAGACCGGCTGCTGGTCGAACGAAAACCCGGCAATATCTTCCTCGCCGGTTTTATGGGGGCGGGCAAGACGACAGTCGGGAAGTTGCTCGCGAAAGAACTGGACTATTCTTTCATAGACCTCGACGAACGGGTGCGCGAGACGGCGGGCAAACCGATTTGGCGGATTTTCACGGAGGACGGCGAAGAACGGTTCCGGGAGCTGGAAAAAAAAGAATTGATGAGACTTGCCGGGATTGACAAGACGGTCGTCGCCCTCGGCGGTGGCACGACCTGTGATCCCGAAAACACAGCCTTCATCTATAAAAAAGGACTGGTCATCGTCCTGACCGCGCCTCCGGATGTCCTGTATGCCCGAATCAAGGATGAACCCGGACGACCGCTCTCCAAAAACCTGGAAGATTTCAACGCGCTCTTTTATCAGCGCAATATCAATGGCTGCTATGAAACGGCTGATTTTATAATAGATACATCCAAAGAGAACACTTCGCGAATTGCACAATCATTGACTGAGTTATTGCGTCATTCAAAAGAGGGATAAATTGGGATCAGGAAGGCGGCGTAATATTTAATGTATTGAGTGAATATCACTCGCGGCCATTTCTTTGCTTTCTTGCCAAACCTTTCAATTTCATCCGCTTAGAAACTAAAAAAGAAACTGCCTTGTAATAGTCTTCCTTGTAACGCTAATCATTTTCTTCGTTTCCGTTTTCATAACCGGCTGGTTTGGCGTTTGGCTAATTCCCGGATGGCTGAAAATGCCGCTTGAAAACTGTCACGGCTCGAAATAACAACTGCCGTTTTTTTTGCGGTTTCCCGATACGCAGGGTTATGCACTGCCTCCAGGATCGTCTTTGCCAGTTTTCGTGAAGACAGGCGGGAACGCCAGATCGGTTCAGGCCCGAGACCCCGATCATGGACTTCATAGCCGTTGAAAAATTGATCGGCCATATGGGGGATGATTATCTGCGGTATTCCGGCCCTCGCGGCTGTTGCGATGGTTCCGGCGCCGCCGTGGTGGATTGCTGCCGAGACTCTCGGAAAGAGAAGATGATGAGGAATAGTATCTGCAATGAAGTTTCTTTCGCTCTGCGACCGTAGTTCAATTCCCCTCCAACCCTTTGCCATAATCAGGCTGACCCCTGCGGTTTCAGCTGCATCGAGAAGAATCTTGCCCGTTTCTTCCGGCAGGTGGCTTTTCATGCTCCCGAAACCGGCATAGACAAATGGTCCCTTCGATTCAAGAAATTCGGCCAGCCGTTTTTCGATAATTCCGGTCATCGGTTTGAACAGATATCCGGTCTGGATGCATCTCTCGGAAGTATCAGGCGCAGCAGGCGAGATTTCCGGGTCACAGGCAAGAAGAACATTGGAGCCGATGCTGTATTCCCAAAAATACGGGATCGAGCGCAATCCCAGGTTCGCCCTTTCCCTGTTGACATGTTTTTTTAGCGAAAGGTTGAATCCGGCATCGGTGAATTTGAATAGAGAACGATTCAACCAATGTGAAGTAATCCTTCTGCGGACAGTCATAGGCGGATAATAGCCGGACGGGATGATATTCGGCGAATATGCGACGAAAATAAACGGTATCTTTAGAAATTCCGCGATATTTCTCACACCGAAACCGAATGAAGCTGTGATTAAAAGGTCCGAGTCTTTTGCCAATGAAGGAAGAACGGCGAACTGCTCCGATATCTCGGCCTTGAGAAACCTGATGAGCTCGAAGGTCGCCTGCACGGGATATCTCGACGGGTCCGGAGTGGCCCTTGATACCTCCTCGACATCCCGGCCGATAATATGTGCCGGAATATCATATCCAGAGGTGATAGCTTTTCCGTTCGGCGGACAACAGAATATTATTTCGTCCCCCATCCGGCGGAGGTGGTCAGCCAGCGCCGCCATCGGCTGGATATCTCCCCTGGTGCCGCTGACTATTAATGTGATCTTCATAAAATATGTCATTATTTTATTAGGATTTAAGTCATAAATGAAGAGACATCTTTAAAAAAGAAGTGCACTCAATATTAAATCGGTTGTCAGGGAGAATCCTTTTAAAGAATTTTCCGAGAAATCAAATGTAAAGGATTTTACTTCGTATTATTGTGCTGATTATAACATTTCTATAAAAAAATTATTGAGTGCCTGCTACCGGATCGGATCGAGTCATTCCACCGGCCTTTGCCCTATATTTTTCGATTATCTTAATATCTATCCAGCAGATATCCCTGTGAGAATGAAAGAATAAGTATTTTCCGTCGGGAGATATGGACGCCGCCATCTCGTCGCCGGGCGTATTGATTTCGACAATCGGTTGCGGTTCGCTCCATCTGCTGCTGGATTCCGCGAAACTAATAAAGATGTCTCCCTCCGCGCGATCAGGGCGGACCCTGGCGTCGTAAATAATATAACTGCCGTCAGGAGCTATGCAGGGATGCGCGGGTTTGAAAGAGCTATCCGAACCGATTTTCTGGGTTTCCCCCTTCGAATACTTTCCATCTTTGCTGATTATTTTAAATATCCCTCCGTAGGAATTCTCTTCTATATTCGTCGCGTATATCTCGCCTTTCGCCGAGGTACTGATATACATAGCTCCGGAAATTACGTAATTGGGTTCACCCCAACCTTCCTCAGTGCGATTCATTGCCCAGATTGCATATTCCGGTTCTGTTTTCCCAGGTTGCACGCGCACGGAGCCGAAGAACATAATTTTTCCGTCGTTCGTGATATGAGCTTCATGATCCAACCCTGGAGTATTGAACGGGGCCGGTTCAGGCATGGTCCAGCCCTCATCTTTTAACCGGCTGGTAAAAATATCCGGACCGCGGTTGAAATATATTTCATCGGCGCTGGGGGAAAAAGTAATGGAAAATTCGAATCCTCCGAATGTTGATACGATCCCCGGAGCGAAAGGTTTCGGTTCAAGACCCGGCGGTGTTTGACCGAGATAAGGTCCTTTGATATTGGTGTTTTGCCCCGGCTCGAAAAGCGCTTTTTCGGTGGTTTCATTTCTGAATTCGAAAACATTTCGTTTTGCCTCCGCGATAGTATTTTCATCCACGGGGGAAGCGAGGGCTATTTCAAGTATCTTTTCAAATGATTTAAGAGCCAATTCATTATTGCCCATATTCCCATACATCTCCCCCAGCTTTGTCAAAGCTTCGGCGGATGTTGGAATAAGCTTGCGCGTAATCCTATACATTGTAAATGCCTCGGTGTATTTACCGGAATTCATATAACCTTCCGCAAGTTTAAGAAACTCCGTTTCATCCAGCTTGTAAATGCCGGTTTTATCGCTATTGATTTCTTCCGCTTTCTCAATTGCTGCTTTCGGTCCGTTCGTCTTTAAAATTTCGTTTATAACAGAGGCGGCGGATAATTGCTTTGCTGTGTCATCACAGTGCAAAAAAATTGAAAAACCAAGAAAAATAATGAACACACTGATAGAACGTTTTGCCATCATATTTCACCTATATAAAAGAGTTTTCTCCCAAAAGACCTTGTGTGAAGATCGGATATTGAGGATAGCCCCAGCTTAGTCGCTCGCCGTTTTCCCTTGCCGGTTTTTGCTGTCGTGCAAAGCTCTTGTCCGAAATGATAATGGGTTCCGGCTGGCGTAGCAGGAACCCATCAATATATTTACTCTCATTTCCCAATGCAATATATTAGACGCAATTTTTCGGAAAAAGTTCGCGACTTGCTTGATGAATTGGGAACGAGCTGCAATCGGAGCAGAAGAAATAAAAAAAATCATATATTTCCATCGCATATTCAAAAACCGAATGGATTGCGCAACCCATTGTCACTCTAATTGCTGCTTCGCAAGTAAACTTACGAAGAGCCTGTCAGACTAATATGGATGGTCTGAAAAACAGATCATTTATTCTTACAAATTTCAGCGAGTGCCTATAAAAAAAGCGGCTGCCGATTGCAGCCGCTTGAAAGTTCTAATGAAGAGCGTTTATTCGGTTATCTCGTAAGCCTTGTCTTTATAGACAACGATGACTTTTGTTCCGACCGAGAGGAACTTGGCGAGTTCCGGGTTTGCCTGGATCAGGTCGAAGTATTCGGGGCTTCCGAACTTTATCTTTTTCACTTTCATATTTTTTACATATTCGGAATCTACCCAGATTTCGTCTTTGAGTTGGAACGTTTTTCCGGCGATCCGGCGTATATTTTCCGCCTGGTCCTTGTCCGAGACTGTGCTTTCCTCTTTAAGTTTTTTCATCTCCTGGGCTTCGTTGACGGCCGCTTCACCGGAGACTGAGGGGGTCTGGGACGGGGCTGCGCCTTTTGCCATATCCCTTCTGCTGAACCTGAAATCCCTCTCGTCATCTTGTGGTCTCCTGCTATTTGTGCGGCCCGGCTCGTCCTCGGTTACAAGGTAAGAAGTGTAGGGGGTTACGATTCCGAATTTTTTCGAGAGTTTAACGACCTCGTCAACGAGTTCGTTGTTTTCCCCCCTGAGACGGATCTCGTCGAGAAGATAGCCGATCCTTCTGGACGCCCAGAGGTGGGCTATAAACGCATGGTCATCCTCGTCTTTCGAGAACTTGGTATCATAGACGAATTTAGTTTTCTTCTTGTTCATCCTGCCTTCGAGGGTAACCGCTGTCGAGCCTCCCTTGGAATATCTTCCATAGACGACGAGCTGGCCGCCCTTGAAGAGGTCCGGAAGGTTTTTGGGACAAATTTTATCGGCATCTATTCTTCCGTAATCAATTTCAAGATCGGTGAGAACTGGGAAGTTGATCTTGGTGAAGAATGATGAAAGCTTCACTTCCATATCTTCCCCCGGTTTTACGTAGTCTGATGTGCCGTTATTTTCCGATGAGATAAGATCGAGCAGGTGCGTATTTACATCATAGCCGAGGCCGTAGCAGAAGATGCGGCATTTTTTCGATCCGTTTTCGCGGACCATACTTAGGATTGTTTTAACATCCGTTTCGCCGACGGTCGGCAAACCGTCGGTCAGAAAGACTATCGTCTGGTGGCGGTCGCTGTCGGACAGCATCCTGAGCGCTGCCTTCAGAGCGTCATGGATGTTCGTCCCGCCGGAGGCATCCGTATTTTTGAGAAAAGAGACGGCTTTCTTCTTGTTTTCGTCGCTTGCCTTTATCATTTTTTCCGCAAATGTTTTTTCTTCAGTGGAGAATGTGATTATGTTGAAGCGGTCATTCGCGTTCAGGCTGTTCACTCCGAACTTAAGCGAACTGAGCGCCTGCGATATTTTGTCGTCATCTTCCATGCTTCCGGAGCGGTCGAGCACGAAGATGACGTCTTTTTCCTGTATATCGTCCTCATCGATCTTCGTCCGGGGGGCGATAAGCATCATAAAGTATCCGTCCTCGTCGGTATCCGGTCTGTACGTTAACAGGCTCAGGCCGAATTCCTTGTCATCCAGCGTATAGAACAACTGGATATCGCGTGTTGGCTCGAGATCGCGCTTTTCGAAGGAAGCCCGCGCTGAATTATCGTTTTTCTTGTCTATATCAAGGTTATGCGTCGGGCAATAGACGGATTTTATGTCCTCGCTGGATTTGATGCTGACGTCCAGGGAGAAACTTCCGATGGTCTTTTTATAGAGCTTCTCGGCTCTAAGCGGATAGCGGTACTCGACGATGCCGCCGGAAACAGGCAGCTGCTGATGATATTCAATCTCTATTTTCTGTTCTCCGCGTGCGGGGATCGGGTAAATATGAGCTTTGAACATATTCCTGTCGAGATATTCGAGCAGAGCCGGATCCTTCATCCGTGATACGATATCCTGGTAGATTCTTCTCGCCTTATCCTTGTCCAGGAGTTCGCCTTTCACCTTCTTCCCGTTCATCCACATTGAAAGTCCGGTCGCCACAGCGTTTTCCGGAAGGATGAAGATATACTCCGCTTCCATTACGAAATTGTTTGGATTGTAAAAAACCTGTTGAACAGTCGTGACTGCGCCCTGGTTGTCAATCTTCGCGGTGACCGCGATGGATTTCAGCTCGAAATCCTGGTATCTCCAGTCCGGTCTAGGGCGATCGGGGATCATCAGCCCCTGTGCTGTGATAACCGCAGCGAAGCAGACAAGCATCAGGGCTGCCGCCGGTAATATTGACTTTTTCATAACCTGCTCCTTTCCGGGTCTGTCGAATCTCAAACCCGCTTTGTTGAAAATGGAATTGAAAACGAGAGCTTTGCATAACCTGCAAATTTGTTATTCTGACGGATTCTTCGAAGGGATTCAGAGGAAGAATCTATCGGAGCTTCAGGAGTTTTCCTTTGGGGGTCTTCTTCAAAGTGACAACAAACCATGGTTTTTCAAAGGTCTCAAAACTGCTTTTACTTTAAAACAATCAGCTATCAAAGAACGTGTATCTCTTCATAATGGATTTTCAGACAGCCAGTCCCGGATTTTGTTCCATATGCCGCATAAGATCGGTGAATCTGATTCTATTATGATCAAATATATAGATGTTTATCTCGATTTCAATATAAGACAACCGGTCAGGAGGCAGTTATTTTACTTCGATTTTGAGTTCGAACCTGACAGTCCCCTCATCGCCCGTTTTTTCGGGCTTGGAGAATCGCGCCTTCATTAGCGCCCGTTTTACTGCGATGTCCAGCCATCTGTTTCCGCTTCCCAAAATAATTTCAACATCGATTACCGAGCCGTCGGATCCCATCTCGATCCTGACTTTAAGCACGGGGTTTTTGATGAAACCGTCGTGCTTGACGGAGATATTCGGGATATATTCCGGTTGGGGTGGAACCGGCAGCTTTTCGGATTCCCCGGAAATCGTATCTTCTTTAAGTATTGTAATAGGCGCGTTTTGCTTCGTGCGGTATCTTTTCGAGGAAGATCCGGCTGCGATCTTTCTCGTATCGTCATTGTAGTCCGATTCCTGCTTTAGGGCTATTCTTGAGGCATCAGAAGGCTCCTGGCGAGACGCGGGAGCTTGAGCATCTTTTTTTGCAGCCGGTTTTCCTGGAGCTGTCGCTTGAAGTTCAGATTTTACCGCTCCCGCGGCCGCAGCTGCGCCTTTATCCTCCATCTTAGCTTTTGCCGCTGTCTCCGGTGATTCCTGGGATTTTTTCGCGTCGGCTACGGCGAGTTTTTCTTGTTCTTCGCCGGCGGCAGATCGTTTATCGTCAGCAGGCGATACGGATTTGCTTTCCGCTGATGCCGCTACCGCGGGCTTTACACCTTCGGGCGCTGGCGAGGAAGTGGCGCCAGGGGTTTCTTTGGGTTTGTTGCCCAAGGCGTATCTCTCTCCCTGTAATCTTCCTGTTTCATCTTTTTCTTCCGAAGATTCTTCAATATCTTTCGGTTTCGATTCGCCGATGTGAATGATTCTAAATGAGCCGTCCTGTTCGAGCCTGAGAAAATACCAACGGTAACCCTGTCCTACCAGCTCCTTGTCCTGCTTCGCGACTTCCCTGTCTATCCATGCCTGTTCTTTTTCCAGGGAGGACGTGTATCTTTCCGCTTCTCTGTTTTTATGAATGAGCAGAAAATAAGAACCAGACATCACGATGAGGGCCAGGGCGACAACTGTTGCGAGATACTGGAAGAGCGGGGACCTTGGAAAATTCAGGGCGAACCCGGAATCACGGCGCTTTAACCTATCCATTCCAGACAGGGAAATGGATGTGGATACCCGTTTTACCATATCTTCCGGGACGGCGAGTTTTTCGATCCGTGACATCAGGAACGCAGTCTTTTTCATCGCCTTATATTCCATATCCCAACGGGCATCGGATTTTATAATCTCTTCGACCTTTTTGCGCTCCTTCACTCCGAGCTCGTTGTCGATATAAGCTGAAATCATTTCTCTAATCGCCTTGCTGCTCATCTTCATTCCTCAATATATCCCGAAAGGGCGTTTTTCACGGCAGAACGCGCCCTTGCGATTCTTGATTTAACGGTCCCCTGGTTTATTCCCAGCGCTTCCGATATCTCATCATAGCTCAACCCTTCGACGTCTCTGAGAATTATAGCAATCCTCAGCCGTTTCGGCAGTTTATCCAGGCAGCCTTGTATTTTTTCCTGAAGCTCAAGATTCAGAGCGGCGGATTCGGGGCTTCCGCCGGTTCCCGGTATTTTATTTTCGAGGGTCATATCAGTATCAGGCTCAGGATTATCAAGGGAAACCTGGTGATAATGCTTCCTGCGTTTCAGCCATTGCTGCCTGTTCAGCGCAGAATTCACTGTGATTTTATATATCCAGGTCCGGAGACTGGATTTTCCTTCGAAGCTTTTTAAAAATCTATACACTCTGAGGAATACCTCCTGGGTGAGTTCCTCCGCCTCTTCATATGAACCGAGAAACCTGTAGGCGACATTGAATACCATACGCTGGTGGTTTTTCACTATTTGGGCGAAGGCTTCCTGATCACCGCTTACGGAACGGGTGATAAGCATGGTGTCTTCATTTTTCTCGAATTGAATCTCTGCGGACTCGTATAACTGCATTTCAATCCTGGTTTCTTCAGATATCGCAAGTATAGCATTATCCTTTTCTCTTGAAAACATCAGCTTACACGGTTTCAAACATCATTTAACGTTTTTTTCTTCGACTGAAGCAGTTTTTCACAGAACAGTTAGATTATTTGAAAACGCTCTATGGATAAGACATGCCGGCGTTGAAAAAGTTCAACAATTGTGTTGTAAATAAAGCTGTCTTATTCTGAAATAACGATGGGAAGAGGGAATCAAGAGAAGGACGGCTTGAACTATTATGGGGTATTTACGACGGCATTATCCGCAGCTTTTATGGAGAGGAAGGAATTTTGACAAAAAGTTTTTGATTTTATATACTTATGCCTATGGAAGAAACGATCAAATTCTGGAACCCGCCGAACGTTCTGACTATCACCCGAATATTTCTGGTTCCCGTTCTGGTCGTCGTTCTATTGACAAAATTTCCCGAGAAAGAGCTGATAGGATTAGTGATATTTCTCGCGGCGGCTGTTACGGATGCCCTTGACGGCTATCTCGCAAGAAAGCGTGGACAAACCACGAATCTCGGAGCGCTTTTAGACCCTCTCGCCGACAAGCTCCTGACAGTGGGGGCATTTATTTCTCTCGTAGAGCTAAACATTGCCCCCGCCTGGATGGTAACGATAATCATAAGCCGGGAGTTCGCGGTAACCGGACTGCGCGCCATCTCTGCGCAGAAGGGATTTACAATGGCCGCATCGAACCTCGGAAAGGTTAAGATGGTCTCGCAGATTGTTGCCATTTCCGTCATGATCGGGGGGCCCCGGATATTCGGATATCTTTTCAGAAAGGGCGCCGAGTATGCCGCATGGCTGGGAGTGCTTCTGCTATGGGGAGTAATGCTTTTTGCCATACTTTCGGCGACCGAATATTTCTGGAAATTTTTCCAGAGGTACAGGGAGCATTATTTCCCTTCAGTCAGGAACAAAAGAAGAAAATCGAAAAATCCAACCAATTAAGCGCCCATTGGACAAGTTTCTATATTTTCTTTTCATCATTTTTCATCATCCCGCAAGGTTTTTTGCGCGGATATTTGCGCGGACAACTCTTAGTTTGAAAATCTACGAGAAAGAGAAAATACCCGGCCCGCCTTATATTTTATGCTCCAATCACAGCTCTCATCTGGACGGTATGCTTTTATCTACAGTGATCCCGCATAAGATCAGATGGCTTATCACCAGGAAACATTTCGAAAAAAGAAAAATGAAATGGATTTATATGGCGATGAAGCTGATACCGGTCAATATTAAGGGTATAGATTCGAAAGCAGTACGGAGATCGCTCGACGAGCTTAAAAACAAGAAGGTTCTCGGCATATTTCCCGAAGGAACACGCTCGAGAGATGGAATTATAAAGAAAGATGTTCATTCAGGCGCTGCTTATCTGGCAATAAAAGCGGGTGTTCCCGTTTGGCCGGCGGCGATCAAAGGAACTTTTAAAGCGCTGCCTCCGGGAGCATCGAAGTTGGCAAAGGCGCCTGTTTCGCTCAAGTTCGGTGATCCCATTTTTCCTCCTCAAGAGCTATCCAAAGAGAGCGTCGATAGGATGTCGAATACGATAATGGATACAATATCACGCCTCTTCAACGAATTGCCGAATCGAAGATGATTTCCCGTATATATTCGAACTTTTACCGGTATTTTATGTCTGATTATATGTGGGTATTAATTCGCAGGTTTACAATTTGAAATTTAGTTATATAATTATCATCAATGAGCGATAAATATACAGGAGGAAAACATGGCGGAGTATCATCAAGTCGGTAAATATATCTTGCTTCGTGAACTACCCGAGACTCCTCTGGGGAGGAACTTTCGCGCCGCGGAGATGGGACCAACCGGTTTGAACAGAATAGTGCACCTGACCCGCCTGATTAACGAGGTTGCGCCTGAGACCAAGTTTCAAACTATGCTGAGTGGGAAGTATTTCGGCACAGGGAAGTTTTTGCACGAAGGTATCTCGAAGGGTTACGAAGTAAATAATATCGGGGGCATCTTTATTTCACAGGAAAACGTGCAGGGATTCAGCATAAAGGCGATAATAAAAAGATGTGTTAAGAACAACCTGCCTTTTTCACTGGATTATGTGATTTATACTGCGTCCAAGATGTGCAACACGCTAGAGTATGCGCACAATCAGATAGTGGGCACGGATCCCCTGATCCATGGCGGCATTACACCTTACAATGTCTATATCACATTCGATGGCGATGTAAAGATACAGGATTGGTCTGTCGTGGCCTGCACGGATTATATGGCGACCGCGCGTAATATTTTTCTGCAAAGATATCAGCTTTACCTTGCCCCGGAGCAGGTGGATGGCAGGCCTGTTACACCGGCTGTGGATATCTTCCAGGTCGGCCTGATTATCTATGAAATGATAACCGGAAACCCTCTTTATACAATCAACAGACAGGAAAATGTTCAGCAGATGATCGAGGATCTCTATACCCATCAAAGAATCTTCGATGGAAAAACTCCGCCGCCGGAGATGCTTTCGATCATCTCCAAGGCTCTCTCTATGAATCCCGCCACGAGATATCCTTCGATCCGGGCAATGAGAGAGGAGCTGGATACCCTGCTTTACTCGGGGGTTTATCTTGCCACGGCAACAAAGACGTCGTTTTTCATCAACTCCATCTATAAAGAGGAAATCAAAAACCTGAAGGCCAACCTCGAGTCGGAATTAAATATGAACTATGCTGACTATCTTCTTGCCTCTCAAACTCCTCCACCGGCTCCGCAAGGCGCTCCGCGACAAGCCGTGGAACTGACAGCGGAAGAGATCTCCGCCCAGATATTTCCTGACACAGGGCAGATACAGGTTGAGGATGAAGGAATTGGCACGGAAGTCGGCGTGGACTTCATCTCATACACCAGAAAGAAGCAAAGCCGATTGATCCCTGCGCTGCTTGGAAGCGCAGGCGTGATAATCCTGACCCTTCTGATTATTATAATCGCGGGCAGGGGGGAACCGGAAGTTAAAACGATAGATACTCCTGAGGCTCTCGCGAGGAAAGCGGAATTAGAACAGAAAAAGATAGAAGTTCAACTAAAGGAGCAGCAGCTCAGTAAAACCGCCGAAGAACTAAGACTTATGCAGGAAAAGCTGAGCGTGTTAGAGACGGATAAGACTGCAAGAGAACAGGAACGAACCAAATTGGTTGATGAGGGGAACAGGATTAGAATCGCGGTGGAGGAACAGAAAAAAAGGGAAGATACCGAACGCGCAAAGAAATCGTCCGATGACCAAACCGAAAAAGACAGACTCGCGAGATTGGCAGCAGAAATGGATAGGGGCAGCAGTCAGCCTGCAGGTAACCCGCCGACATCAACGACAGCCACAACAACAGTAAATCCGACGACCTCGAATCCCGGATCCAGACCTGATACGACACCCGTTACAACTTCTTCTCAACCGTCAACGAACCGGACCCTCGATCAAGCTAACGTTCCTTATGTCCGTGGAGACAACCCCGACCTTGTGATGAAAAGTATTTCTCGACCTGATCTGGTCTATCCGAAATCCCTCGCCAGAGCAGGTATAAGAAAGAAAGCCAGTGTCTTATTGTTGCTGTATATTGACACTGATGGCAGAGTGGAAAAAGTTGACGTACTGAGCGGTGAGACGCTGTTCGTGGCGGAGGCAAAGAAAGTGGCTCTAAACTGGAGGTTTACTCCTCCTGTAATGAAAGACGGAAGAAAAGTAAGAGTTACGAAAACCCAACCCTTCGATTTTTAACGAAGGAATAGCGCTTAATCTGATTCCGTAGTTATTCGTGCGATACAAATGCTATTGTGAAAGGAGCTGTTTTTATGCGAATCAAGGACTATATATCTATTATAGCGATTGCGCTCGCTATGTTGCTGGTCTATAGCTGCCAGCCTGTTTCGACATCATCGCCGAAGGGACCGGTTGATTTTTCCCTCAGTGACCTGAATGGGAAGAGTGTCAGGTTGTCGGATTTGAAAGGCAAAGTCGTTGTTATAGATTTCTGGGCGACCTGGTGCAAACCATGTATAGAAGAGGTCCCGAACTTTTCGAAGATTTATAGTAATTTTAAAGATAATAAAAACTTCGCCATGCTTGCGATCGCAAATGAAAGCGGCGGCGTTGAAGATATCAGGGATTCCATAAAGGAAAATGGCATAGACTATCCGGTTATTATTGGAGATTCAAAGACGGTCAGGGATTTCGGTGTTCCCGGATACCCGACCACCTTCGTGATATCGAAGGATGGCAAGATTGCTTTAAAAATTATAGGCTCCCAGCCCGATTTATATGCCACCATTGCAAAAGAAGTTACCAGGCAGCTTTAACTTAAAAAATCGGAAAGAAAGATAAATATGCAAGGACAGGATATCACTCTGCTTTATGCCCTTGGGGCAGGTTTGCTTTCATTCGTGTCGCCCTGTGTTCTTCCGCTCATCCCTTCTTATATCGCTTTTATCACAGGAATTTCGTTCGAGGATTTGAACGAGGATACGAAGGAGAAGCGCAAAGAGATTTTAAAAATTACGATGACCAATTCCCTCTTCTTCATAATGGGATTTTCTTTTATATTCATCGCTCTCGGCGCTTTAAGCACATATATCGGCGGATTTCTTAAAGACAATCAACGGCTGATCCAGGTGATAGGAGGAGCGATAATCGTCGTACTTGGTGTTCATATACTCGGAATATTCAAGGTCAAGCAGCTGTATATGGATAAAAGAATTCATCTGGCGAAGAAACCCCGCGGAATAATCGGCTCCATTCTCGTCGGTATGACTTTTGCCGCAGGATGGACTCCATGCATCGGGCCTATTCTCGGCTCGATCCTGATCCTTGCGTCTCAGAACAATACGATTATGCAGGGGATAATTCTGCTGTCAGCTTATTCGCTGGGCCTTGCGGTTCCCTTCTTTCTGTCAGCGGTGCTTTTCACCGGATTTCTTACCGCATCTTCGAAGATCAAGAAGTACTTCCGCGTGATAGAAATCATAAGCGGAGGACTTTTGATTATTATTGGAGTGCTGTTGATAAGCGGCATCTTCAACAGGATTTTCCAGAAGCTCGCCTGATCTATAATCTTTTTCGCCCTTTGCCCCGGTCCTGACACGGTTTTTTTATTCAGCTATAGGGGACTTAATTGATCTTGAGAATACAGCCCTTCAGGTAAGAACTCTCAGGAAAGACCGGCGAAATAGGGTGATCAGGCGCCTGCGAGAGGATTTCGATTATCCGGGCGTCGATTCCGGCGTCCGCTGCCGCATAACCGAGCATATCGATGAAGCGGATAATATTCATCGCTCCAGAGCAGGAGAATGTGAAGAGTATCCCTCCGGGGGTAAGAAGTTTCATGGCGAGCAGATTTATATCTTTATATCCCCTTATAGCACTGTCAAGTGATGAGACTGTTGGCGCGAACTTCGGGGGGTCGAGAATTATCATATCGAACTTCCGCCCTTCGTCTCGGAATTTTCTGAAAAGTTCGAAGACATTCCCTTGTTTTATCTCCAGTTCTTTTTTGTCAAATCCGTTGAGTGCTGCGTTTGCTTCGAGCAATGAAAGCGCTTCCACAGAGGATTCGATTGCGGTTACGGATTCGGCGCCAGCGGCAAGGGCGTTCATCGTGAATCCGCCGGTATAGGAATATGCATCCAAAATCTTCTTTCCGGCAGCGAATTCTCTTACGCGAAGTCTGTTCGAGCGTTGGTCGAGGAAGAATCCGGTTTTCTGGCCGGTTTTGATGTCGATTAAATATTTTAAACCGTTTTCAACAATGGTTATTTTTTCATCAGGCTCATTTCCCCAGAGATGCCCGGATCTCGGCTCGAGCCCTTCAAGCTTTCGGACCTCCATATCGGATCTTTCGTAGATACCGGCCGGATTGACAGTTTCCACGAGCATTTTAACGATCGTATCACGCCATTTTTCCGGGCCGGAGCTGAGAATCTGAATGACTAAATAATTTTCATATTTATCAGCGATCAAGCCCGGAAACAGGTCCGCTTCGCTGTAAATAAGCCGGTATGCATTCGTGTTTTTATCATTAATGAAAGAATCCCTCGCCTTGAGCGCTCCGGTAATTCTGCGGCGGAAAAAATCTTCGTCAATCTTTTCATCCGGGTTAAAGCTCCAAACTCGTGCTCTGATGCTTGATGAAGGACTGAATGCCGCGAAGGCGATTGCGTCCCCTCTGAAGGATTGCACTTGGACGGTCTCACCGGATTCCGGTTCGCCTTCCACCCTCGCGATGGCTCCCGAAAAAATCCATGGATGCCTGCCGAGCGATAGCTCCTTGCCCAGCTTTAGTATCAACTTGTTCATCTTTAAAAAACTTTCAGAATAGAGATTCTAATCCTTATTATAAAAAATCATAGCGCTAAATGCATGAGAAGAACAAAAGCTGGACATTGAAATAATTTGAAGGGTGCGATATTCGCTGAATGGATAAGAAAGCTTTTGAACTGCCACCGGCTTTATCAGCCAATTGGATGGTTTTTCTGTTTTCGCTGACTGATTCCTGATTTCGATATGTTATAATGCGCTCTTTCGAGGAGACTTATGAAAGGATTTTTCTTCAGATTAGTCACAATTTTTGCGGCACTCATAGTCATTCTGCTTTTTACCGAAATTGGTTTGCGGATATTTTGGAGCGGCAAGCCGAAGGTTCCCGATTTCCCTCCTTCCCCCGGCTATTATGAGGATAACGATCCCGATATCAGCTATACATTGATTCCCAACCATAAGTATAAAAGAAGCAGTATTAAAACCGACAAATATGGATTCAGGGGGGAACCTTCCCCTGAAATATCAAAAAGCGCGGGCGTCTTTCGGATTGTCCTTATCGGGGATTCAATTGTTTTCGGCGTAAGGACTCCATCCGATAAAACGATCGGCTCCGTTTTACAGAAAAGGCTCGACGAGATAGTGTACCCGGGAATTACAAGATTCGAGGTCATCAATCTGGGGATGCCAGGGCATAACATCAACCAATATGCCGCGACACTGAAAAAATACGGGATGAGATATTCTCCCGACCTGGTCATTGCAGGGATCACGATTTCAAACGATCTTGAGGGAAGACAGGCAAGGTTTCTCGGTAATGGGCATCTATATCTCGAGCCGACGGCTTCATTTGATGGCGTGAATATTTCGCACGCACTGCCGCCGCGATTTATAAGGTCGTTATACATCTGGAAATATCTATATTTTCATTATTCGGGATTAAAACGGATAGAACGAATAAAAAAGATGAAGCTCGCCGCCGATGACGTTCCGCCGAAGATGCTGCTTGCGCCGATGCGCGAGACGGATGAGGTTTGGGACAGCGTGGCTGAGGGTCTGGAGAGCATTAATAGCACAGCGCGGGCTGGGAATTCAAAACTTCTCCTCCTTCTCTTTCCCGCAATCGAACAGATATATTATAAGGATATACCGAATATTCCGCAAAAAATCATCCGAAAAATTATGAGGAAATATAACCTTGAGGTTATGGATTTTTACAATGCCTTCACGGAAAACTACCGGATAACCGGGATGCTGCCTTTCAACGATTTGGCATCGCACCCATCGCAGAAAGCGGATGATATTATCGCTTCTTCAATACGAGACCGGTTGGCGCAGGAATACGGAGCCGGTTTGAAGAAAGTATTCGATGGGTCTGTGAAACTCGGTTTCGACGGTGATCTTGCATTTTTATCTTATGGCTGGGGTCAGCGCAGAAAAATCGGGAATTTCAGGTTCAGAAATATTCAGAGCGCCGAAGCACGGATCGTATTCGGCGGTAATATAGATAAAATTTCAAAGATCGAGGCTCTGGTTACGGCATCGGATCCTTGTGTGCTCCAAAGCGTTGATCTGTTTTTAAATAATGAACGCATTGGGAATTTCAACATCTCAGCCGGATCTTTCTCCATGCATGAAATCGTTCTTCAGAGGGCGGTCAGTTTGAAAAAATTCAACATACTTGCTTTCAAAGTCAGGCGCCCGTGCACGTCGGGGTCGAAAGAAATTCTCGCAAAAAACCACAGTATGGATACAGTTTCCATAAGCGAAGTAAAATTCAAATAATTTGGATGAATTAGAAAAACCTTATTAGAGGCTATCTAATAAGAACTGTTTGCAGGATTCAACCGGCATCATCTATCTGCTATACCGATCTTGTCCTCCTCGATCTTGCCGAATGAATCCGGCATCTTATTTTGTGTACTATCATTCAAGGCACTTAATCAAACGTAAGCTGATAGTTAAAATCCTACTTAACCTCAATTTGAGTTTGTAGACCATCCCCGATAATGTCTGAACCGGATTATAAGTCTGTCTGATCAAGACTTATCCGCTGATTGTTTCCATCATTTGGAACTTACAACCGGCGATGGATCGCTCTCATCCCCCTCGGTGTCCACTGTGGAAATTGAATAGGAATACTTTATGGATTTGGACAGGTGCTGCTCTTCGAGTTGGAAAACCATCGAATCAACCTGGCCTATTAACTCGAATGGAGAATCATCTATGGAACGATAAATCCAGTACCCTGAAGGAGGAAAGATTTCATAAGGATTCGGTTGCCAGGTCAGAAGTCCGGTGTACTCGTATGTGAAGAGCGACCGGTTTTCAATGAGTTTCAACTGCACTTGAGCTGGCGGCTTCGGCCATATATATTCCAGGCTTGCGCTGCACTTAGGGACACCGGAGATATAAGCGGTGATTGTGGCAAGTCCGGGCGTTCCCGAAGAGATCTTCTGGTTGTATAGCGCCCTGGTGGATTCGAAGTTAAGGTTTGCCAGAAAGCTGCCGGAAGATGCTTCCAATCGGACATCAATTCTGGGCAGTATTATTGCAGGCGCGCCGCTGAGCGAATCTATCAAAAGTACGCCGATCCAGGTTTCGGCCTTGTTGTTGGCTTTTATCTTGCTGATGCCATATGTATCCATTATGCAGGAAACAGCCTGAAGGTTATATACATTGATGGTTACGAATTCGGAGGAGGACAATCCGGAATTATCTTCAACGGTGAGGCTTGCATAGTATGTGCCAGCTTTAGTGTATATATGCGCAGCCCGCGATTGTGAAAAATGACTCCCATCACCGAAGTTCCATCTATAAGAAACTATGGAACCATCTGGGTCATGGCTCCTGCTGCCATCGAAATCCACCGTAAGAGGCGTAATACCGGCTGCAGGATAGGCGGTTACCACAACAACGGGCGGAATGTTGCCCGATACCTGGATAAGAACTGTATCCGTGGCGGTGTCGTTTCTATTATCCATAACTGTGAGCGTCGCAGTGTATGTTCCCTGTTGATCATATTCATGCGAAACGCTCATCCCGCTGCCCGTTGAACCGTCTCCAAAATCCCAGGAATAAGAAACAATCGTCCCATCGGAATCGGATGAACCGCTGCCGTCGAAGTTGACCGTCAGAGGCAGCTGGCCGGTTGTCGGGTTCGCTGAGACGACTGCCACCGGAGGAATGTTGTTTATATACCACAGATATTTTGCGCAGAACACGTCCGTCGTCCCGCCGAGCGTTGTATCGTATGCATTATTGAGCGGGAAATCCGTAGAAAGCGTATAGCCGCAAATGTATGCTGCGGGTTCGCTGCTTACGGCGATCGCCCAGCTGATGTCACTCAATGTGCCGCCGAGATAGGTGGAGTATAATAATGACCCGCCTGTATTGGAAATATTGGTTATAAACGCGTCGTTTGTCCCCCCGGCATGAGTGGATTGTGCAGCCGCAAAGATCGGGAAGTTAACGGATGTAGTGTATCCAGTTATATAAATTGAATTCGTCGAGTCAATGGCGATCCCTCTTGCGTATTCATATAGGGTTCCGCCGAGGTAGGTCGAAAACACACGGGTGTTGCCGGCCGCGGACATCTTCGTGATGAACAAATCGGTATTACCGGCCCTCGCGGCTTGAAGCGGGTTGAGAGTTGGAAAATTGGTTGATAGCGTGTTGCCGAGGACATATGCACAGCCTGCCGCATCTATAGTTATTCCACGGCATTCCTCGTCAGAGGTTCCGCCGAGATAAGTGGAATAGACCAGGGTATTCCCCAGAGCTGAAAACTTCGTAATAAAAGCATCATATCCACCGGATCGTGCCGCCTGGAAGGGGTTGAGGGTGGGGAAGCCGGCGCCGTTCGTTCTTCCTGTTACATAAGCCGAGAAGGAGCTATCAACCGCCACGGAATGTCCCTCGTCCGTGGATGCTGTCCCGAGAAATGTTGAATATTCAAGCGCATTGCCAGCTTCCGCTAATCTGAGGACGAATGCATCCGTTCCAACATTATGAGAAGCATCATAAGCATTTATCGTAGGGAAGGTTGTGGATGTGGTAGTACCAGTTACATATGCTCTATTTAGAGTATCAACGGCAATGTCATTTCCAATGTCAGATAATGTGTCGCCGATATAAGTTGAATATACTAATGAATTGCCTGCAGGCGCGATCTTTGTCACAAAGACATCGTTAGATGCGCTGAAGCTGTTGTCGTAAGCGTTCACCATTGGAAAATTGTTCGATGTGGTATAACCGGTAATATAAGCATTGTTCGAAGAGTCAAGCGCTATCCCGTTTGCTCTGTCCGTTCCGGCTCCGCCGATATAAGTCGAATAAATGAGAGACGCTCCTGACGGAGAGAATTTTGTAACGAAGACCTCATTACCGGTTCTCCACCATTGGTACGCGTTCTGAACCGGGAAATTAAATGAATTAGAATAACCCGTGACGTATGCCGAGCCTTGCGAATCGACGGCGATTGCATACCCGTAATCAACATCTGTCCCCCCAAGATATGTCGAATAAGGGATTACGAGAGGATCAATAATAAGTTCATGTTTTTTATCGTATTCGGACACCTTGAACCCGTAGGAATTGCCTGTAATTTTGATAAATTCCGCTCCAACTGGGATTTTCTTGCCGTCTATTATCTGCCAGGCTTCTGGTTTTTTGTGAAGGATCTCACCAAAGCGAGTTGTGACTATTAGATCGCCGTTCGGGGATAGTGAGACCTTTGCCACACCGTCATATTTAAACCGAATCTTGTCAGCTTCCCCGCCGGGTTTGATTATCCAATCGTATTCAATCCTGGATTCTCTTCCATAAATCCTGAGGTCTATATTGTCGAAGAGGTTTTTATAGATGATGGATTCGGATGCCGGCAGATCGGTCAGCCAGGCTGAAGGATCATTGCCGATCAAATAATTCACACGATAATCGGTTTCAACTTCCGGGTGGATTTCGATTCCCGTGTTAGCGCCGGGGAAATTCAAGCGCGAGATATCTCTTTCCGGCGTGATGCCGTCTTTCTGGGGGTCAAGCACAGAGTCGAAGACAAGGCCATTATCTGTCGCCCAGAGCATATATTTTTTCGTTTGAGCATAATACCGGACATGGCTGTCTTTCTGTCCGGCGTTTTTTATAAAGTAGAGCGGCAATAAGCCGTAATTCGCCGTGGTGCTTGGGGTGCCGGATTTAATGTTTTGCTCTGATGTTTTTACGGAACTCTTTGTGATATTGCCTGCATTCTCAAGATTAGTTGTTCCTTCATAAGCCTGCGCTGAAAAAGACATTAACAGAACCGACAAAAGACCGATGATCCGATGGAATGAGAATTTCCCTTTACCGGAAGCTTTGATGGAATAGTACTTAATCATTTGATACCTCTTCACCCTGTTTGAGACAACTTGTTTTGGAAGTTGCCACTGTCCGCATCCGGACAGGTTATTCAATGCTGATTTTTTAGCTTTTTACTTGGATTTAAAGATAGGCAATTATTGTGATTTTTGATTGATCAGATATAGCAATCGGTTCTATCAGCCTCCTCTTAAGCTACAGATACTATCTGTGGGGCCAAATACATATTTTGGCATCTTTAAAACCCAATATAGCTCATTAACAATATATGCTCCGCGATATTGTATGTCAAGTAATCATTTGTCATAGGTGTTATTTGCAGACAGAACACATTATGTAGTATCATCAATTGTTCTATAGCTGAAAAAAAGTTTGAAATAAGTATATGAGAAATGCTTCATAAAAAAACGATTAAAAAATGAAAAGCAAGGCTGTTATCATCAGTTGAGTCTCTTTTATTCTTTTTCAGATGTCTATAAGTTATCGCGCAGATTAGGAGCGATTGTTTTCCATTGATACTGTATCGGTTTCCGATATCCAATCCCGATTTTTGTTACAGCCTTGAAAATTGTTGTCAGAGGCCAGAGGGGGTGTTTTTTCAGATACAGCCATTGCTTTCGAATGGACTCAATAAAGTAAGCGCGGAATTCGCCTGGAGGAAAATCATGGGTGGAGATGCCGTTTTTCAGCAAAAACCGGTGGGCGGAGATGTGATTCGAGCAGAGTTGTTCGTATGTGATTCCCGGGAAAATCTGAAGCATAGCTTTGGGAGGACGGGGCATCACGCCCGCATCCGGGACGTTGTTCGTAGTCAGTGTGACATCATAGCCGTATCTGGTCACAAAATCACATGCCATCTTCGTCCCCAGATGGTAAAGGCAAAAATATACGGGCTCTGAATTATGCTTAAAAACATAGACCACTGAATCTGGTATCATTTTCATATAAAACCTGTCTGTCTCCCGGAATCCGAGCCGGACTATTTGTGGGAATATCGAATCCATCTGTGCGATGCGGTTCGCAAATCCGGAAGGCGGGATAGGTTCGGGTTTGATTGTACCACGCATATTATGCCAGGCAGTAAAAATTGTTACGATGACTAAATATACAGGAACGAAAAAGAGAAAGAATGCCCATAATTCAATCTTAAAAAAATATATTATCGCAAAGCTTATCAGCGCAGTAAGGGTTGTGAGGATTCCAAGTTTCATTGATATTACTCCTTTTTGAAATTATAGTTTCTCGGAATTACTAAAGCAATCCGGCCAAATGATTTTATAAATGTCGCATTGGACTCTTTCTCTTTGCGGGAAGTTTAAATAATTAATTTAGCCAAACAACCCGGAGACTCGAATTATTTTCAATTTTTGCTAAAGTCATCCTACAGAGCGATAAAAATTGTCAGAATGAGTAAATAGTAATTATCAGGAAGGTATATAAATGAAAAAGAGATGTCTTAGGACGCAGGAATGCCTTAAATTTCTGGAACAAGAGAACGTCGGGAGACTTGGGACCTGTATGAACAACGAGCCTTATATAATCCCGGTAAATTTCGTTCTTTTTCAGGATAAGATTTTCGTTCATACGGGGTTCAAAGGTAAAAAACTGGACATTATAAAAGTTAATCCGCTCGTCTGCTTCGAGGCAAGCAGGCAAATCAGTTTGATTCCATCGGACAAAGCGTGCAATTTTAACGTGGAATTCATTTCCGTGATTGCCGCCGGCAAGGCTGGCATAGTTCACGAGCCTGAAACCAAGTATGAGGTTATGAAAGCCTTCATGAAGAAATATTCTTTTACTGAAACTGAACCGGAGCTGAAATTAGAAGATATTGACTATGTTTGTGTCTTGGAGATCACCATTGACAAAATCAGCGGCCGTGCCTGTTCCAATTAATAATCATATCTGCCAATTGATTCACGGTTTTTCTCACTTCTAATCTTCTCTTCAACATTCGATTCTTTATTATAGTCTGTTAACCGCTTATAGAGCTTGGGATCATTCAAGGCATTGTACATCCGTAAATGTCCACCTATAAGGACACAATTGTAAAAAACTGATACATATAGTTGCCAAAACCCAGAACTGCAAATCGGGTATAAAAATGTTGTAACTTATTGATTATATAATTGTTACTGGTTTTTCCGCATGTTGGCATAGCGGTTGCTTTGTATATAATCGTTCTGCGGTGTTGGTGATGCGGAGTTAGGGTGGCAGCCAAGAAAATTTATGGGGAAATAATCCTCAATAATGGTGAGATGGCTAGCAGTACCCGAGCTTCCCACGGCATCGCGGATTTTTTTTATACAAGGTTCTTAATGATTTCCAGGCCTTCTTTCATATCCGTGACAATGTAGTCCGGATTGAGTTTCAGATCGTGATCATTTTCACCATTCGTGAGGTACATCGTCAATGTTCCCGCATTTTTTCCGCATAGGATGTCATGTTCGAAATCTCCGATCGTCAGGATATTCTCCGGTTCAAGGCATAGGCGCGAGATTACTCTCTTCATCGAATCCGGATGCGGCTTTATCGGCTCGCTTTCCCTTGTGTCTATATAATCGAAAGACAGGCTGAATTTCCTGATCACAACTTCAACGGAGGTCTTTCTGTTTCTGGTCAGAACCGCGGTTTTGATTCTCCTCGACTTCAGGAATTCCAACAGCTCCGGGATATAATTGTTTAGTATTGCTTTTTCCGCCGCCTCGATCTCCCACTTGTCCAGAATGTTCAGCGCTCTTGTTTTGAAGGCTTCATCTTTTTCTTTCAGAAATTCGAGAATAAGCATATCTCGAGGCATTCCGATTTCATCCTTGATGAGGTCGAAATTGAAAAATGGGCGGGTGATCGTTCCGTCGAAATCAAATATTATACCGCGGATATGAGCTTTATCCATGATTTGTTCGGTTTTCCGGTTCTACTCCAGGCCGAGGAGCCGCCGGAAAAACCCTTTCTTGTCTTCATCATGGGCGACAATCAAATCCTCCAATTCGCCGCGGTCCAGCCAGATTCCTTCGCAAACCGGGCAAATGTTGATCTCAACATCTTTGATTTCTTTCGCGTTTAATTTTGCGCCGTCTATCGGGCAGAGCAGGTAGTTCGATGGTCTTTTAGTCTCAGCCTCTTTGCCGCTATTAATCTGTTCCCGCTTGCGTTTTGCGTCTCTAATAAGCTGTATTTCGTATTTTGCAAACCATTCATCTTCAGATTTCATAGGACCAGCCATAATTCCTCCCGGCTATTTTTTTGCTTCCTTCCTTTTTGTCACGAACCAGGCGATCACGATTCCGAATGTATATAGAATAAGTAGCGGCGCTGAAACAAGAATCTGCGAAAATACATCCGGCGGGGACAGCACCGCCCCTATTATCAGAATGATGATTATCGCCCAATGGTAATTTTTTATCAGAAACCTGTGCGTAATTATGCCAAGTTTGGCGAAAAAATAAATGATTACTGGCAGTTCGAAAATACATCCCAGAGCAAGCAGCATTCTGAAAACGAGGCTGAAATATTCGTCAATCGTAAGCATCGGCGTGAATTCCTTGCCCATCTCCACAAGGAATTCGAAAGCGAGCGGAAACATTATGTAGTAACCAAAGGCCGCCCCGCCGAGGAAGGAGATCGTAGTGAAAAAGATAAACGGCGCAACCTGCTTTTTTTCTTTTTTATAGAGTGCCGGCACAATAAATTTCCATAAATGATAGAAAATCCATGGAAGAGCAAGGAGAAAACCGGCGAGTAAAGCCACTTTCATATATACAACGAACGGGCCTTGCAATTTGGTAAAAACCAGCTTGGATTTTCCATGCAACGCCTTTTCAACCGGAACCGAAAGAAAGGCGAAGATGGAACTTGCCCAGTTCAAGCAGATCAGAAAGGATGCGACAACACCCAAAGCGATGTAGAAAAGCCGTTTTCGCAGCTCTTCGATGTGCTCGAGCAGGGACATTGCCTTGAGCTCCGAATCTGATCTTCCGGATTTCCTTTTTTTACGGGTGGTTTTTTCTTTGTTCATCTAACCGAAAAGTTCCGCGAATAATTTTTTGTGAAGCGTTTGAAATTTACGATGTTAATGAAATAGCGCATATAGTTATGCCGCCAGCTTTCAAGACTTCTTTTTCGATTTTACTGCCAGAGGCTCTTTCTGCCTGGGGTGTTTTGTTGCGCCTGGGGTTAGCCTGGTTTTATTGGAATTTCGAGGAGCTGCTTTCTTTACCGGGCTGTTTTTTTTACTTTTTAAGACTTTCTTATCACCCGATTCGGTTGTCCCCGGAGTGAATTCTTCTGCTGTATATGGATCTTTTATATCCAATCCCTTCAGTTTTTTCCCATATTTCGCAGGATGAATATCGGAAATATCCTCACCAGCCATGATATCTTCTGCGATCCGTCTGGGGTTCAACTTGGACAGCTCATCAATACCCATTTCCTGCTCAAGATTCTTTTTAAGGTCCGAAGTCGCGGTTCTCAGATTTGCGATCAGCCTGCCTGCGTTACGGGCGAACTCCGGAAGCCTTTTAGGCCCGAGAACTATGATCGCTACTATTAATATCAGGATTACCTCGCCGCTTCCGACTCCGAACATTTGTTCTTCCTTATAAAGACTTACTATAGTTAAAAAAACTAATTCAGTCAACGTGTCAATCTTATGATTCTGTCTTTATGATCACTTATTAAAATGAAGAAAAAGCGCCATAATTGAAAGATTTTGGTACTTTTTTCAAAAAAATACGTTATATTCTAAGTTATATAGAGGTTTAAGCAGGCTGAATTCCGAATTATTGAACATCGAGAAGGGAAAAGTGTAATTTTTATTGAAATTTAGATTAATTTACTTATAATTAATAAGAGGGGTTGCATTCAAGATAGACCTACATGACAATTAACTTACGGTGAAAGACATTAATTTTTGGTAAGTATGGCTGAAAGATCAAAACTTAATCTATTGCTCGTTGATGACTCGGAAGATTACCTTTTCTTAACGAAAAGCAGATTGGAGTCCGAGGAGCCGAGCCTTCTCGTTATCATTTCGAATTCCGCAGAAAAGGCTCTAAACGATCTGAAGGCGGACGATTTCGATTGTATCATCTCAGATTACGAGATGTCCCCCGGTATGAACGGGATGGAATTCTTTCAGGAGCTCAGAAGGCGGGGGGTGACAGTCCCATTCATATTCCTTACTGGCCAGGGCAACGAAGAACTTGCAAGAGATGCATTTCTGGGCGGTGTGGATGATTATTTTACCAAGGACATAGGTTTTGCATATTTCTCGAAATTGATCAATGCTATCAAAAATGCGGTTCGTAAATCCCATACCTTCAGAACTCTCGAATATACCAAGACATTCAATAAGAACATAGTGAACAATCTTTTCGAAGGTTTCTGCGTTCAGTATTTGGATGGGAGGATTCTTATGTGGAGCCTTCATCTGGAAGAGATTAGCGGCGTTTCATCCACCAAGATTATCGGGAAATATATTTGGGATGTTTTTGATAATCAGGATGACAACCTGCAGACGGTTTTGCAGGATGTCGTCGAGACTCGAAAACGTCATGATGTGTTTCTAAAATTTATTTCTGCATATTCCTCCAAGATAGAGGGCAACCTTCCCGCCCGCATCGTTCCTTTCCAGGATGAGCAGAATAATATCCTGGGTTCTATAATACTAATTCTCGATATAGCTCGATTCCTTAAAAAATAAGCTGAGAGCTTTTCAAGGTCCTCTTTCCGCAAACTGTTTTTCAATCGGTTATGATTATGATTTATATAGAGTTAAGGGATTTTTCTATGGATCGTTTCCGAGTGTAAAGATCGGAGCAATTCGGCTTTATATTGAAACAGATTCTCCGATATGATAACCTTTCTTTTTTAGGGAGCTGAAATAGGTGCTTAAAATCAGGTTACCTGTCGGGCTTGTCAGGTTTTTCAATGATGCAAGGCATTACTTCCGCTCTGTTATAAACAGGGAAGGCGATAAAACAGAGTTCGGGCGGGAGAAACCGAAGGTTATCGCGGACCTCCAAAAGAAAAAATGGCTATGGTCAATCATATCCGGGTTTTTAATGATAATAGCCCTGATATTTGTCACTGCGACGACGGCTTATATAACTATGGTATTGTCTATAAAGGGCGAAGATGTAAGCGTTCCCGATCTTTATAAAATGACCACGACGGAGGCTGTCCAGCTGTTAAGCGATCTGGATTTGAAATTGAAAATTTCCGATGAGCGTCTTTTCTCTAAGGATATCGAGGATGGCAGGGTTATGCGGCAAGAACCCGAGGCTGGAACATCCGTCAAACGGAATGTCAGCGTGCGCGTGGTCTTGAGCGCCGGGACCAAGACCATCATAGTCCCCTCGCTCGTCGGAAACAGCGCAAGGGACGCAGCCGCCGTATTTGTTACTAACGGTTTGAATCTTACAAATATTTCTGAAATTTACTGCAATTATGTGATCGGTAACAACATCATCGCGCAGGAGCCTTTACCCGGTTCGTCGATGATAAAAGGCAGCCGGGTCAACATCCTGGTCTCGCTGGGAGCTAAGGAGCAAGTGTATGTTATGCCCGATTTGATAGGTCAGGATTATGAGAGGGTGCTCAATCGCCTCGAAGGCGCAGGTTTCAGGATTGGGAATGTTTTTTATCATGATTATCCCGGCGCCAGCCCAAGGATGATAATCATGCAGTTTCCAAAGGCGGGATATTCTATTCATAAATCGGATATCATTAACCTCTGGGTGAGTAAATAGATGAAACGTGACATATTGATTGCGCCCTCGGCGTTGTCCGCGGATTTTGCAAACCTCGAACGGTCACTGGATGCGGTGAAGTCCGCTGACTTGCTGCATCTGGATATTATGGACGGCCGTTTCGTGCCGAATATAACATTCGGACCGATGATAGTAAAAGCCATACACAGAATCAGTGACAAGCCTCTCGATGTCCATCTGATGATCGTGAAGCCGGAAAAATATATCAAGGATTTTATCGAAGCTGGAGCTGCCTGGATCAGTATACATATTGAAGAGGTAACGCATATTCAACGAGCGCTGATGCATATAAAGAGTCTCGGCGCCAAGGCAGGGGTGGCTCTCAATCCTTCGACACCGCCCGATGCATTGGAATATGTTCTCGAATACCTCGATTTTGTGCTTGTGATGTCCGTGAATCCCGGCTACGGCGGGCAGGATTTCATCCCCAATTCTCTGAAAAAAATTGAAAAGCTCTCCAGGCTGGCTGAATCCGTGAATCCGGAAATACTGATCGAGGTTGACGGGGGAATAACGATCGGAAATATCTCCGATGTTCACAAGGCAGGAGCGCGAGTAATTGTTTCCGGATCCGGCATCTTCAAAACACCTTCCCCCGCCGAGACGATCACCGCGATGCGGAGCATATGCAACGGCAAATGACGATGGAAGAATTATTGAGAGAGAGAGTAAGATATCATGAGACCGATGCCGGTGGTGGAGCAAACGAGAGAGTCTTCATCTACTGGTTCGATGCGGCAAGGGCGGCTTGCCTTAGAAAATATCCCTTACTGCTAAATCTTCTGAGTGCGGGAGAAATTGCGATCAAGACAGAAGAATTTTTTTTTAATATAATTGGACATAGATTTCCCCTTTATGACGACAGTGTAGAAGTAGCTGTCCGGAATTCCATACAGGAAAATGATTCAATGAGGTATGACTACGACGTAAAATACACCGATGATGGCACATCTATTGCTTCTGGTTATAGCGTGCATAATTTATATAGGAACGGTGTGAAGATAGAAAAAAACGAATTTACCGAAATGTTTAATGAGCGGGGAATATGACTGGACAAAAAAAGTATCTGATTACGGGGGCTGCGGGTTTTATCGGCTCCACACTGTCCGAAAGATTATTGAAAAACGACTGTTGGGTCAGAGGCGTGGATTGTTTTTCGGATTACTATCCTCGGGAGGTCAAGGAGAGAAACATAAAAGAAGCCATGAAGAATCCTTCCTACGAGTTTATCGAAGCCGATCTCTCGATCGCAGATCTAAACGGGTTAACGAAAGGGATGGATTATGTCGTTCATCTTGCCGCGCAACCGGGCGTCCGCAAAAGCTGGGGGGATCACTTCCAGGTTTATATAGATCAAAATATCAAATCCACCCAGAAACTGCTGGAATCGCTGGTTGACAGACCGATCAAAAAGCTGGTTTATGCTTCATCTTCGTCGGTATATGGCGACACTCCGTCTCTGCCGATGAAAGAAGATTCATATATTCAACCCGTTTCACCTTATGGTGTTACAAAGCTCGCCGCAGAGAATCTCGTTCATCTCTATCAACAAGCATTCGGCATACCTTCAGTCAGCCTGAGATTGTTTACGGTATATGGCCCCAGACAGAGGCCGGATATGGCGTTCAACAAATTCATGCGCAGGATTCTGGATGGCGGTGAGATCGAGATTTTCGGTGATGGCGAACAGACAAGAGATTTTACATATATTGACGATGTCGTCTCCGCATTTATCTCAGCAGCCGAAAAGGGAGTGGAAGGGCGTATATATAATATCGGCGGCGGTCATCGTATCTCGATAAACGATCTGATAAGGAAGCTTCGGGAAATTACCGGAATGGAAGTGAAGACGCGGCATATTCCTTCGCAACAGGGAGAAATGAAACATACTCACGCCGATTACAGTTCGGCTTGCGACGACATCGGCTATTCGCCGAGTTATAATCTCGATAATGGCTTAAAAAACGAATGGGAATGGTTAAAAAATGAAAACTAAGAGAAAGCGGAATATGAAAAAAAACTTGTATCCTATTATTGTCTTAACGGCATTGTCACTGTCGGGCCTGATATCATGCGGTGTGAGCAAGGGCATGGAGGGACAGGAACTCGGAGACAGGGCGTTGTATGACAAAGCCCAGGAATACATCAAGGATGAGGATTTCAAGGCTGCAGTAATGGTGCTCAATACTATCGAAAATAATTTCCCCAATTCTATTTATTACAAACAAGCGCGTCTTCTTAAAGCCGATGCGCTCTTTGCAGAAGGACTGAGAAGCTCATTCATCGAGGCGGAGGCGGAGTACAAGGCATATATAACCCTTTACCCCACATCTGACGATCTCGATTATGTCCAAAAACAGATTGCTCTCTGCCGCTGGAACAGGCACAAAAGCATTAAGGTGGATCCCAGCGAGGTAATAAGAGGGATCGAAGAATTCAATATATTTTTTAAGAAATATCCATCGAGCAAATACGTCGCTGATGCCAAAACCGCGTTGAATGACGCGAACAACCATATGGCGGAACATGAAGAATATGTCGGGGATTACTATATGAAGATAAATAAATTTCATGCCGCCGAGAAAAGATACGCTCCAGCGCTCGAATATTGCAGAGGTCAGGAAAAAAAGTATCAATTGTATCTGAAACTTTTCACATCCCTCGAAATGCAGGATAAGATCGAAGAATCTCAAGCGTTATACGACAAGATACTGAAGGAAAAAGCGGATACAAGCGCGGATTCGCCGGTGATAAGTGAAATACAGACACGACTCGAGAATCTTCGAAAAAAAGTTGCCGCGCAGCCAAAACCGCAAAAAGACGTGAAAACGGATCAGCCTGAAGAAAAGTCCGACACTCCAAAATAACAATCGTTCTTAGGCATAATAATGGAACCTGAAACAAAAATAAAAACGCTGGGAATTGACTACGGTGAGAAAAGGATCGGCACCGCTCTAAGCGATGGCCTGTTCATCACTGCGCAGCCATATGAAACGATCACATATTTCAATCCTGCCGGGGCGATCGGCAGGATCAAAGAAATAATCGAAGACAAAGAAGTGAAACGGGTCGTTGTGGGGATTCCCCTGACGCTGCGCGGCGAAGAGGGACATAAAGCCGAAGAGGTGGCGGAGTTTATTGCCCGGCTCAGCGCGGTTTTAACCGATATTGAGATCAAGACCTGGGATGAAAGGCTCACAACATCACAGGCGGAAAAAATTATGATAGAGGGCGGAGCCAGCCGCGCCAGGAGGAAGAGCAAGATCGACACCCTCGCCGCGGCGATAATGCTGCAGAGCTACATTGACTACGTTAACCTGCGCCAGAGCGCAAAACACGAAATCAAGAGATAATGATGGCCGCGAAAACCAAAAAAAAATCCCGTTTCAAGATTTATGCCCTGGCGGTATTGATTCTTCTTGCCGGACTCGGTTCCGCCGGTGTTTATGTTTATAACCTGGTTTATTCGCCTTATAAAGGATATTCGGAAAACACGAAGATTGTGATCGTCCAACCGGGAAGCAGCGTCAATGATATTATACATACCCTCGTCTCTTCGGGAGTGCTGAAAAGCGGCAGGGGTTTTAGGGTGATTCTCAGGCTTAAAGGTGGCGAACGTGCACTCCTTGCGGGGGAATATCTTTTCGATAGGCCGATGAATGCCCTTGAGGTTTACGACAAGTTCCGCAGAGGGGATGTATATTATCATCGGTTCACGGTGCCCGAAGGGAAAGATGTCTTCGATATCTCGACGATGGCAGAGGATGCCGGGCTTTTCAAGAAGACGGATTTCCTTAATATTTTAAACGACCCTTCCCAGATCAAGAGTCTCGATCCGGAGGCTTCTTCGCTTGAAGGTTATATATTCCCGGATACCTATCTCGTCTCGCGGATTATGACACCGCGGGAAATTATCTCTATAATGACAAATAATTTCGAGTCGAAGTATAACGAGTATTTAGCAGGCCCGATCAGGGAGAGGAACCTCGATCTGAGGAAGATTGTAATCATCGCATCCATTATCGAAAAAGAAACCTCTCTGCCGGAGGAGCGGAGCCTGATTTCCTCCGTCATTTATAACCGGCTGAAAATCGGAATGGGGCTTCAAACGGACCCCACGATCATCTACGCCCTTAAATTGGAAGGGATTTACGACGGAAATCTCAAGAGGGAACACAAGGCGAAGGATTCTCCATACAATACATACAAATATCGGGGTCTTCCTCCGGGCCCGATATGCAATCCGGGGATTTCCTCGCTGATCGCCGCGTGCAGCCCAGCCGACACGAAATTTATTTATTATGTCTCGAAGAACGACGGGAGCCACGTCTTTACAACGAATATCAACGATCATAACCAGGCCGTATATATCTGGCAGAAAAAATATTGGCGCGATAAGTGGCGAGAAGAGAAACTTAACAAAACGGACGGCGCAAAGGCCGCCCCCATACCCCCCGCGAAAGACGCTTCCGCGAAAACCGGCCCAAAACTGATCCAGGGCAAAAAGAAGGAAATATAATTCATCTCGTTTCGGAGTGTTCAAAATGAACGATGAAACCGGCGGACCGCTTAAAAAAGATTGTCATACTCGGTGAATCTACGAAGGGCGGCAGCCGAGTATCTTCATTATAGTTAAAAGTACTTTTATCAGGAACGTTGCAATGGCTGAAAAAACTACCGGACCGCTTACAAAAATGATTGTCATACTCGGGGAGCTTCGAAGGGCTACGACCGGGAAATCCGAAGGATTCTATAATCTTCATTATAGTTTATAAAATATTTTTTATGGAGCGTACACTATGACGGAGGAAATCGGCGGACGGCTTAAAAAAGATTGTCATACTCGGGGAGCTTCGAAGGGCTACGACCGGGAAATCCGAAGGATTCTATAATCTTCATTATAGATAAAAGAGGATTAATCATGGAGCATATACAATGACCGATAAAACCGGCGAACCGTTGTTATGCCCGCATTGCGGAAAGGTTGTTTCCAAATTCCGCAATCCCTATCCCACGGTGGATATAATCATCAGGTTGACGGACAGACCGGAGCCGGATAACGTCGTTCTGATCAAACGCCTCAATCCCCCGTACGGATGGGCGCTGCCCGGAGGCTTCGTGGATTACGGCGAGAGCGTGGAACAAACCGCTGTGCGCGAAGCAAAGGAAGAGACGGGATTGGATATCAAAATCACGAGCCTTATGGGCGTCTTCAGCGCTCCGGGGCGCGATCCACGCTTCCATACGATCACGACCGTCTTTTCAGCTATAGCCGACGGCGAACCGAAGGCCGACGACGACGCCGGCGAAGCCGGCGTATTCACCAAAGACACCCTGCCCGAAGACATCGCCTTCGATCACAGGGATGTGCTGAACGAATATTTCGGAAGATTGCGGTAGAGGCTGAAAAATATGGAATTTATTACAAACGCTTGTTTATTTAACCACCGGGATCAGGCAAAGGTAGCTTATATATTTTTAAATTTTCCCTTTTAATTCGTCTTCAATATACTTTATATTTGCTAATTCAATTTGTCTATCTGCTGGTGGGTAATTTCTCTTTGCTATATTTGCAATTTGGAACATAGCTTTAAAAACAGGTCTTTCAAAAATAGTTCTATTTTTCTCGTTTGCATATTCATCTTTATATTCATTAAATAAATTTTCTATCAGTTTTTGTGCTATTTTAATTTTCTTGTTATGTACAGCTTTATCAATTTGTTCAATCCCTTTGCCATAATTTCTCATATCTGCTACTTGTTTAACTGTAATTTGTTTTTTAGTTAAGTTGTTTAAGACAGAAGCGATTTCATCATCGTTAAAATTTGCCATTTCGAAATCTTTACCTTTAAAAGGTATATTGCTATTTGAAATACCCCAAATATATTGCCATTTCTTTGGGAAAGGATATGGATTCTTATTGAAAGAAATAGATATTTCATCATTTAGCAATGTAGTAATTTGATTTTCATTATCACCAATAAAAAAGGGTATAATCTGCCACTTGCTCAAGTTATAGCTAACAAGATTATTATAATTGTTAATAAATCCTTTCAAATATTTATTGTTTAATTCTGGAATAGATATTTTTTGACCAAAGAATCGTGCAATACCATTAATATTAATGAATTCGATTCCATAATTCTCATGTGTGTTTCCTACATACCATTCAAAGATTTCCGGGAAAAGTATTTCCTCAGTCCTTCCTTCGACGAATACCATAACTCTCGGCTGATAATCTATTCCAAAGCTGTTCGCGAGATAAAAAGATCTTTTGTAGCGATCATGATAGTAATTCTTTTCATTGTCAGAATATCTTACATTTCTGTTAGCCCTTAATAACCATCCGCTATGATCGATTCTCGAAGGTTCGATTTTTAAAACATCGTCGTGACGTATGTTATCCATTTCGTCTATATCAAGAATGTCTTTCTTACGATATCCTTCAATAATTCTTTTTAACATTATCGCACATTGTAGGTATTCGACGCCAAGTCTTGATGATCCGTCTAGTTTTTCTTTTTTCCTCCAATCAATATTTTTCCAGAGTTGAACCCAATCATCTCTTTTGATACCAAGAATATTTTGTGTTTTTTCTGATAACATATAATACCATTTAGCAACATCTTGAATTTTCAATTTATTGTTAATAAGAACAGGTTTAAGATCGAAATTGCGTTTTGCTTCACGCCATTTTTCTGAATCACCTGAAATCCAAATGGTTCCTCCCCCTGATTTAAAATATGGAAAGTAGATAGATTGCGTTGATAGTAACAATTTTAATAATTTATTAAATTTCTTATAATCTTTTAATAATCTTTGTTTTTTCTTTTCCATATCAAAATATAAATCATAGATTTTTTCTTTAGAGGTTTCTTTTAATTTAGTAGCAAAGTTTTCTATGTTATCTAAATCAAAAATTCCTTCTCCTTTTTCAAATGTGTTAAATATATCAACTAAAGTGATATTAGAAGATATCTTTTTTTTATCACCTGCAAGATTTATAGTAATAGTAAAGGAATTTATAAGTATCTCTAACCAGAAAACCTGAAAACTTGAGTAAAAGCTGATAATCTTTTGTCTGCCGTTCTCTAATTCTTCACCCAAGAAATTATTCCAGCTCTGAAATTCTTTGGTACTGGGATAATAAAGAATACCTTCTTGAACCCAATTTATAAGCAAATCTTTATGATATTCTGAAAAACCGTATGAAGAATAATACTTCTCCTTATACTGCTCAATCTCTGTTTCGCCTTCTTGTAAACCTTCGCTTGCAAGTCTCGAATATTTGCGTCCATCCTCTTTTTTTAATTTGATTCTCTCCTCTTCGCCGACTGGTCTTTCAATTCTTAGAATAGGAAAAAGAAGTTTTTCCTTTTCAAAATATTCTAATTCGTCTTTGGTTGTTTTTAGTCCAAGCTTCTTACAAAATTCAATAAATTCGTCCGTTTTCATTGGTGGATTTTGTAGATACATTTCACCTTTTATAAAATCATTAAGAAAATTATTTTCAGAATTCAAATGTTTTGATTTTTTCATTTTTTCTTAAACCTTATTAAGGGTTTGGTTGATATCTTGGCCCAGTTTCGCTTTTTTGGCTGACGCATTGTTTTTAAGTATTGACAAAGGTTAACACATTTTATTATTACCAATGATTTAAATTATATAATATTTATATAGGTTATGCATCTACATATTTAGTATTAAAAGAGTGAAAATGTAAAAGTGTTGAAAATATTAGAATTTGTGGATAAGAAATATGGCAGAGGGGGAGGGATTCGGACCCTCGGAACCCAAAGGGTTCAACGGTTTTCGAGACCGCCCCGTTCGACCACTGCGGCACCCCTCCGGCTCGGGCTGTCAGGAACGCGGAGAAGCGCTTTGCTTAAACAGCCGTTTAAATCAATCGTATGTTTTTTGTCCCTTCCCTTGTATCCCTTCTAAGAATCCCTCAGGGCTTCGTCTTCGTGTATGTTCCTTCGAAGAATCTATCAGGACGACATAATTTTGTCATTCTGACGCAAACCCACAGAGAGAAGCCTTGGAAGAATCTGATAAGGTCCTTCCCTTGTATCCCTTCTAAGAATCCCTCATGACTTCGTCTTCGTGTATATTCCTTCGAAGAATCTATCAGGACGACATAATTTTGTCATTCTGACGCAAACCCACAGAGAGAAGCCTTGGAAGAATCTGATAAGGTCCTTCCCTCGTATCCCTTCGCAGTATCCCCCCAGGACTTTGTCTTTGTGTATGTTCCTTCGCAGTATTTTTCAGGATGACATTTTATAAACATACACGGCGGGCATCTCTTGAGAGCAATAGTCCCCATCGAAGTATCCGAAGAGAAAGAGCCATGTCCAGCCGGTTCATTATTAGTGTCGCATCTATTTTTCATAATTGTTCACCTTACCGCTTTTCATTTTCTGACGACAGGATTATGATTCGGCTGTGAAAAAGCAGATTAAGAACAAAATTAAACATACATTCCGCGCGTTGAATCACCGTTATTTCCGCCTGTTCTGGGTTGGACAGTGGATTTCGGTCACCGGCACATGGATGCAAACGATGGCTTTGTCATGGCTTGTATATCGTCTGACAAATTCGCCTATGGCTCTCGGCCTGCTGGCGGTTGCGCGTTTCGGCCCCTCGCTCATCGGCTCCCCGTTCGCCGGCGTCATCGCCGACAAGTTTCAAAGGCGCAGGATTGTGATCATCACGCAATCCCTTAGCATGATTCAGGCGGTGGTCCTGGCAACGCTGACCCTGACGGGCATTATTGAAATATGGCAGATTTTCCTGATTGCCTGTTTCCAGGGCTGCGTGGATACTATGGATATGACGGCAAGGCAGACATTTCAGATGGACATCGTCGGCCCGAACGACCTTCAAAGCGCGATATCCCTAAACTCCGCCGCCTTCAATGCAGGCAGAATCGTCGGCCCCGGTCTCGCGGGCATCATCATCGCAATTTGGGGAGAGGGAATCTGTTTCCTTCTGAACGCGGTCTCCTACCTCGCCGTGCTTATATCGCTGATCATCATAAAGGTTGTGGTTGCTGTCAAGAAACCGGATTCCTCCATCATAAGCGAGATTTTGGAAGGTATGAAATACGTCTGGTCGGCAATAGATATCCGCAGACTGATCTTTTCAATCGCGATCACATCTACAGTTGGACAGGCCGCCTTGATGACCCTGACGCCGATCTTCGCAAAAGATATCTTGAAAGCGGGCCCGGCCGGTTACGGCACACTGCTCGCAGGGGCGGGCGTCGGCGCGATCTTCGGCGCGCTTGTAACGGCATCCCGCAACGGAAACCAGGGCACGTTCCTCATCAACGCGCTTGGACAGGGAACCCTCGGAATCGGAATAATCGCTGTCGCCCTGACTCCGCATATCGAGATAAGCGCGTTATGGATGGTGATGATAGGGATGTCCGTTGCCGTGCAGCTATCCTCCACAAACGCATACCTGCAGACCAATTCCCCAGCCCACCTCAGGGGACGGGTCATCTCGATTTACATCTGGATATTCAGCGGCCTTTCGCCGCTTGGAAGTTTGGTGGCTGGCGCCATTGCCGAACATGCCGGAGCGGTTGCCACCGCCATAATCTGCGGAAGCGTATGCCTTCTCGGGAGCGTCTTCTTCGGGATCATTCCGATTATGAAAAGCAGGGAACGCTCGGCTTAGTTATTCTTGGGAGTACTTCGAAGGATTCTGTAAATCCGTAGGATTCTAACGGATTATACACTGTTTGTCATCCAACACGGCATTGATTTCATTCAAATTATCGTTTAATAACAGGTCAAGCTCCATTTTGACAATAATATGTTTTTTCAAGCCTAACATTATCAAAAAGTTAAAGGGGCTGCCATATCCTTATGTAATTATCAGGGCGCCTTCTATTTTACTTGAATGGAAAAGGGTTTTATAATATAAATTGTATTAATGGCGGCGTAGCCAAGCGGTAAGGCAGAGGTCTGCAAAACCTTCATTCGCCGGTTCGATTCCGGCCGCCGCCTCCAATTATTGAAGAATATTTTGCTTATTGCAAAAAAAGGAGGAGCCGGTGGTTCAAATTAACTATCGGGACAGGGAAATCACCACCAAGATAGTTTATTATGGTCCAGCGCTATCCGGAAAGACTACCAATCTCCAGATAATCCACGAGTGCATGAACTTCAGCAATCCTACGCAATTTTTTTCATTAAATACTAAAAACGACAGAACACTTTTCTTCGACCTTCTGCCGATCAACCTGGGGCAGATAAACGATTTCAACATTAAGATCCAGGTTTACACGGTTCCCGGCCAGGTTCAGTACAACTCTACGCGGAAAGTAGTTCTCGCCGGCTGTGATGCGATCGTTTTCGTGGCGGATTCGCAGAAATCAGAGGCGGAGGCGAACCTTTTCAGCATAACCAATATGAAAAGCAATTTAAGAGCGAATGGCCTTCTTCTCGAACAGATCCCATGGGTCCTTCAGTACAACAAGAGAGACCTGCCGGGAGTAATGTCAATGGATGAGATGAACCAGACCGTTAACAAAAGCAAGGAAATAAAGGCATTCCCCTCAGCCGCGCCGACGGGCGAGGGTGTATTCGAGACGTTCATTGAAATCACTCAAATGATGCTCGAATCCATTATGACGAAATACCGGATGATACGTACCGACCGGGAGCTGAACGAAGTCGCTAAGACGGTCACAAGCACACTTAAAAACATTATTGACAAATACAGGGAAGGACAGGCGGCAGCTGCCGCCGCTCCGCCGGCGGAATCCGCGCCTGCCACTCGGACGGATGCCGGGTATGCTCCTGACATGGCCTCGACCGAACCTGTGGGAGATGCCGCCGAGGCAGCTCTCCGGGCCGGTATACCGGAGGTGGAGGTTGCTTCCAGCGGAGCGGTTCATATCGGCGATGAGTTTCCGGCCGATGCGATGGAATCCACTCAGGCATTTGTCGAGGGCGGAGAGGCGGGACAGCCTTCGCCCTCAGTCGTCAAGGAGATGCATCCTGTAGTCGGAGAGATAACATTCCAAACAACGCAGTCCTATCCATCTCTCCCATCAGAGTCATATACACCTCCGCCTCCGCAGGACCCCGCGCTTCTTGCTCAGCAGCAACGTCAGGTTACGACATTCCAACTCGGTCAGGCTCCATCAATCGAGGGACAGGGAGCGCCCGGCGAGCAGGAATTCCTGAGCAACGAACAACTCGTCGAAACCGCCGTCCAGGCTAATATGAAGATAACCGAGCTCACCAACAAGCTCGCTGGGTCCGAGGCAATGCTCGAAGCAAAGGTGCAGGAGCTGCAGCTGCTCGGAGACATCGCGAAGGCGCTTATCTCGGAGCTCAATCTCGACCGTCTGCTTGAAATGATCCTAAAAAGCGTCATTGAAAGGCTCGGAGTGAAATTCGCATCTATTAATCTTTACGATAAAGAGAAAAAATATATAGAACCACGTCAGCTTCACGGCTTAAAGGAAGACCCGATCCTCAGCGTTCTCGGGGACAAGCTTATTAAATTCCTCGAGAATATTATCAGCAAGGGTAAAATGGCCGTTATCACCAGTGCGGAGAATAAATCGCTTGCCGGCGCCCTCAACAGATACGATAACTACACGTCATTCATAACAGTATCGCTGAAATTTAAAAACTCGCTTCTCGGCGTTCTGAACGTCTATTATAAAAATGAAGAAACATACAAGAAAGAAGACCTCCGCTTCATTATCATGCTCGCTTCCTACGCTTCCATCGCTGTTGTGAACGCAATGTTTTATAAGGATATGAACCAGGCGACATCGCTCCTTCAAAACATCATCAAGAATTCGAACGAAGCGATAATAAATGTCAGCCCGATCGGCAGGATACTCTCATGGAATGGAGCAGCTAAGGAAATTTTCGGTTATGATGATGCCGAGATAATCGGCAAGAATATGGATTATATTCTCGAATCTTCCTACAAGAAAACCTTCGAGGAATACTTGAAGCAGGGTTTTACGGGTAAAATCGTCAAAAACCAGATACTCTATATGCTCACTAAAGCGGGTGTTTCATTCCGGACGCTGATCACCGTTTCACCGATCAGCGGCGAGGACAACAAGATCATGTCTTGTTCTGCAATAGTAAGCCGCATGAACGAAACATCCACTCCTGCCGCCCAACCTGCCGGAGCGCAGCCGCAACCTGCACCAGCTCATAGCCCGATCACCGACGGCTTTTTAGTGACCCTCGCGGCCGAAGTCGAACCACAGATAACCAATATTAAGAAACAGATGCTGATATCGGAAAGGAAGCTGCAGGATTCCATCGAGGCGGACAAGACCGGCTCATTCAGGCTTATGAAGGCATCCATCGAAGAGCTTGAGAAGATAATTGACAACGCTCTGAAATTGAAAAAAATGAAGGCGGTCACTCCTCCCTCCGAGGATAAGCTTGAAGACATCAATGTAAACGATTTGCTTATGAGTATCATTTATACACGCCAGCAGGAAATAGACGTCAAAAAAATAACTCTCGATATACCCGGAAATCTTCCGGTCGTCCGGTTCCCGCAATCCGAGCTCACTCAGATATTCAACAACATTATTTCGGAATCAATCAAGTTCGTGGAGAAAAGTGTTCATCCTGTGATCAATATTGGCTGTAAGGAAGATATATCCGAATTAATTTTCTTCGCAAAAAGCTCGCCGGTTAGTGCTCATGCATTAGATGTAAATGCCATCTTCGACACGGATAATCCGTCAGGCAAGGGAAAGATCGGCCTCAATCTCGCAAAGCAGATTATTGATAAATTCGACGGCAAAATGTGGGTCGAGGCTGTTCCCGCAGAGCATGTCACTATCTTCTTTTCACTTCCGAAATTCTGATTTTTCTAATCTCAACGATCAGGCTTGGCAGAGCGGTGGATATTAAACTCCATTTTTCAAAGTCTCTTAATATTTGCCTTGCGGTAGTTCCAAATAATCGGTAAAAATTGAATTTTTCAATCATCATGGATTAATTTTTCTCCTACTCTTTCCCCATTAAACTGGACTTGAATTCATTTAGAAGGTATAAATAAATTACAGCGGTGAATTCCTGCGGTGGAATCGCCGGGATCTGTTCTTATCCGTGGGGCGTTTAAATATGAAAAATGCGCTCAAGACGATGGTCGTTTCGGCTGATCAGCCTTCAGTCCGGGTTTTTTCTGAGTTTATGGCTCTGAAATTGAAATGTCATACGATTAGCTTTCAATTCGTTGCCGAGGCGCTCCAAGCATTTTCCGATGATATAGATATCGCCGCGGCCGATATGAAGCTGACGGAAATGTCAGGTCTCGATTTTTTATCCACTGTTCGTAAAAAACATCCGAGGACCGCGGGAATACTCTTCGTTGATGAAGGGGATGGAATTGACCCGGTGAGAGCTGTTAATGAAGCTGGTTTGTCTTATATATTTAAAAAGCCGCTGAGCATTGACCTGCTGCGTGATGGTTTTGAAAAAATCGGGTTTTATTCCTATGATGAAAAGGGCGGAGCAGATGGAAGAAACGGGGAAGACGGAAAGCAGACTCTTGCCAGGGTCATCCGCACGATTTCCCATGACATAAAGGCGCCGTTGACTATCATCCACGCAAACGCCGATATGTTGAAATGGGATGATATTGACGATCATAAACGAAGCGATCTGATAACAAGCCTTATCCGTCAATCCGATAAAATATCGAATTTGATAAACGAGACCAGCTCCATTGCAAGAGGGCGGTGGAATCCCGCTCTGAAGTTGAGTAAGATGGATGCCGCAGGTCTTATGTCTGATCTTATATCCCCTTTTATGAAGTCTGTAGAAAACAGGGGAATTGAAATCTTATGTAAGAATGATTTCACCGGTTGTATAATGCTGGACATTGATCAAGTGAGAAGGGTTTTGGATAATCTACTGACAAATTCGATTGAAGCCGGGGGCAGAAATACTGTGGTTTGCATAAAAACAGAAAATGATGGCGAATATCTTGCGCTCGAAGTTAAAGATAACGGCCCCGGACTTCCTGAAGGAGAGGAAGAAACGATCTTCGAACCTTTTGTTTCAATAGGCGGGCGGAGGGGGACGGGTCTGGGTCTCGCGATTTGCCGCGGTATCATCCGCAGCCACGGAGGCGATATCCGGAGTTCAAATGTTCCTGAAGGCGGAGCGGTTTTTGTGATAAAATTACCGGTTTGTCGGAGTTGAAATATGGCAATACCCATTCCAATCGGGCACACAGGCGCCATCAGGCGATTCCCGGTCATAACAGTGGGATTGATTATAATTAATTCCCTCGTGTTTTTGGCGACGACGAAGGTCATCGAAAAATCCCAATACCATTTCGTGCACAAAGCCCAGGAACTGATCGTCTATGAAATTGATCTGATGAAAACCTATGATTTCACACGGTACAAACAATACATCAACAACACGGAGATGCTGAACCCGGAGGCCGTGCAGCGGGATGTGAACGATTTCAGGGAGGAGATCAAGGCTGGAAGGGTGGTTGAGAAGAGCACGACGGAGTTCAAACGCTGGAAGGCGCTGTTCGCGGCATATGAAGATGCCACTGAATCCTCTTTCCTCCAGAAATACGGTTTCGTTCCCGCCAAGTTCAACATCTCCGGCCTGTTCATCTCAATTTACCTTCACGGAGGATGGCTGCACCTGATAGGCAATATGCTGTTTCTATGGGTGATGGGAGGAGCGATAGAAGATAAGTGGGGAATCCCGACTTATATTATTTTTTATCACCTCAGCGGCGTTGCGGCAACGCTGACGCATTATCTTGCCGACAGGGCGTCAATATCCCCGACGATCGGAGCATCCGGGGCGATAGCAGGCCTCATGGGTGCTTTTTTAATCCGCCATTATAAAACGAAGATTAAAATCGCTTACCTTCTTTTTATGTATGTCGGAAAATTCCAGATTCCTGCGTGGCTTGTGCTCCCCATCTGGCTCGGCGATCAGTATTTCAACGCCATAACATATAAAGGAATGACGGGTGTTGCGGTATGGGCGCATATAGGAGGATTCCTTTTCGGCGTTGTGTTCGCTATCATTCTTGTCCTGAGCGGAATTGAAAGGAAATTTCTTACCCCCCCGGCGTCGAAAACCGGCGAAGAAAAGGTTTGGAAGAAAGAGGAAAGCGTTGAGCGCGAGACCCTTGATAAAAACATCGAGATAGGCAGGGAATTGGCGGCGAAGGGTAAATTCGCAGATGCACTGATATCCTTTAACGCCGCTTTCAACGCAAACCCGGGTAATGTGGAGGTTCTTAAGCTTTTATATTTCACATACCTGAAGATCGGCAATATGGAAGAGGTCGTCCAGACGGCTGCGAGGATAATGGATCTTCTGATAATAAACAAACGTTACGAGGAAACCGCTGAAGTATATCGTGAGGTTAAAAAGGTCAATCCCAGCGCGGTTTTCCCGGTGAGAACCCAGTATAATATCGCGAGGACGCTCCATAATCTCCGTATGTTCCCGGAAGCGGCAAGGGCATATTATGAATTTTCCGTAGCCTATCCGGAAAACCAGATCGCTCCAAAAGCCATGTTCGCCGCCGCCGAAGTGCTGCTTCTTAATATGAACGACACACAAAATTCCTACAAAATTCTTACATATCTCAACCAGAAATATCCGAGTCATATGAATATGCAAAAGGCGATGGAATATATAAACCAAATCGAAAGCGGGCGTCAATCTTCCGGTTAAACTTGACTTATCAATAACTTACGGCTATTATTGTGAGCGTGATTATTCAAACATAAAGGGTTATTTATGGAAGAAATCCGCAATAAAATATTTACGCAGATCGAATCTTACCGTGAAGATATGATAGATATTCAAAGACAGCTTACTGCCATACCCGCGATGAGTCCCGATTACAAAGAGGGCAAAGGCGAGATGGAAAAGGCGCAGTTCCTGATAGAATATCTTGGCAAAAATGGGTTCGGCGAAATTGAAAGATACGATGCCCCGGATGAGCGTGTGCCGGAAAAAGCAAGGGCGAATTTCATCGTGCGCTTGAAAGGAAAATCTTCAGCGCGCAGGTTCTGGGTGATGGCGCACCTCGATGTAGTTCCGCCCGGCAGCCTTAAAAGCTGGAAAGGGGACCCCTGGACGCTCCGCATCGAGGGAGATTCTCTGATCGGCCGGGGAACGGAGGATAACCACCAGGGATTGGTGAGTGGCTTGTTCGCGATGAAGGCGTTCAAGGATCTCGGCATCGAACCTGAGTGTGACGCTTGCCTGATCGTCGTCTCGGATGAAGAGACGGGAAGCAAGTACGGCATTGACTACGTTCTGAAAAACACGGATCTCTTCGGCAAAGACGACCTGATAGTCGTGCCGGATGCCGGCGAGGCGAGCGGGGCGATGATAGAAGTCGCCGAGAAATCCATCGTTTGGATGGAGATTGAGACTACGGGCAAGGAATGCCACGCGTCCACTCCCGCGCTCGGCATAAATGCGCACCGGGCATCGGCGGAACTCATCGTCGAGCTCGGCGATCTGCATAAGAAATATTCGAGGAAAGACCCTGTCTATGACCCGCCGGAGAGCACATTTGAGCCAACGAAAAAACTTGCGAATGTCGGGAGTATAAACACAATTCCAGGAAGCGATACGATTTATTACGACTGCCGCATTCTTCCCGAGTATGACGTTGATGAAGTTATCGCTTTCTTCAGGGATAAAGCGGACAAGATCGAAAAAAAATTCGGCGTCAAAATCCAGATGAAGTTTCCACAGATTTCCAAAGCGGCGCCTCCAACACCCGTTAAAGCCCCCATTGTCAAGATGCTGGCCGCAGCCATCAAGCGCGTTTACGGCGTGGAAGCGAAGCCAATGGGAATCGGCGGCGGAACGGTTGCCGCTTTCTTCCGCCGCTACGGATATAGCGCCGCGGTTTGGAGCAGGATATTGGACACCGCTCATCAACCGGAGGAATCCTGCAGTATTTCGAATATGATCAACGATACGAAGGTCTTCGCCGACGTGATGCTTCAAAAGGCCTGAAAACCGTCCGCGAAACGCCGATCATTGCCGAAACGAAACGCATGAATATAAAGATTATTTTGTCGGTGATAAACGCGAGTAGATAAATAAGACGGGTTGTTGCCCAAACCAATATTTAAGGATTATTGGAAACGAGAATCATTATAAATAAAAGATACTAAAAGGAAGATATTACAGAAATGCTTCGCATTTTCGGTTGCAGCCCTTCGAAGTATCCCCGAATATGACGCATTTTTATTTGGGCAACAGCCAGTCGATCAGATCATCGGACAGAATAATTACAGGGCGTAAATTATGCAATTCTTATCTTGATGGAGAACCTGCAGGGAGCGGAAGAATTCCAAGAGCAGGTTGCCTTCAGGCGTTCCCTTCGGGGCGAAGTTCATCGCCGGAATCTTCAGGAAATCCCGTGTCCGCTTCCATTCGGCTAAATTGACAACGATGAAACTGTAGCCCGCTTTCTTCAGATCAGCCGCCAACCCTTTCGCCGTTGAATTTTTTGCGAGATAATCGGAGATGAGTTGTCTCTCATAGGGCGAGCTGGCGTTATAAAGCCGCTTCAGGTTGTATCCCCTGCTTTCCCCGATTAAAAACACTTTCGCATTCTTATGCGAGTTTTCGTTAATAAAAGAAAACGCAGCGTAGGGAGATGTCGTCAGTCTTGCATGATATGCCTGGCGGTCGAAGCCGCTGTTATAGAAATTGAATGGTTTTAGATTTCCGTAAAGAGCGGCAAGCCCGGGGATAAAATTGATTAAAAATACGGCGAAAACAGTAAAAATGAAGAGGAAATGGATTTTCTTATATTGCATAAATGAGGCAATGCCCCTGCCGCCTAACAGCAGGATGAAAGGAACAGCCGGGACGAAATACCTCGGATCAGGCGCCCATAAAAACCAGGCGGTATAAAATCCGAGCAGAATTATCACCGGGCCGAGGGCTTTTTCCTTTTTTCTGAACAACAGAAATGGCGCGGGGAGGAGCATCAGGACGAGGGTCGCGCTCCCGCCTTTCTCCATCGCTGACTTGAACGGCATTAGGAAAAAACCCGAAACGCTTCTCGCTCCGGGGGCGATATTGCTCCAGATGGACATTATGACATCGGTATCTTCCGACGAGAGATTTTTCGCCCCGAAAATCCGATAAGCGACGGGAAAAACCGGGTTTCCTGTAAGCAAGGCGCTTCTGATCATCCACGGAGAAAAAACGATCAACGCGATAAAAAGCACTATTCCCGCCGGCAGCAAGGACCGGATGAACCCATGCTTTTTAATGAGCATCAAGATGAATAATGCCAGCGCCGATACCGCTGCAAGGACGAGTCCCTGATACTTCACCCCCCCGGCGATGCCGAACATGAATCCCGCCGTCACAAGATAACCCTTCTTTTGGCCATCCAAATATTTTTCAAGCAGCAGCCACCCCGCGAGTGCATAGGCCGCAACATTGATTTCCGGGAGGGTCGTGATGGAAGTGAACGCAAATTGGAAGAAACCTAATGCAGTTATGCCGATCAGCGCGGCTGGAGCCCTGTAATGCCTGGGGAATGAAAACACGACCAACCCCAGCGTCATCAACATAAATGCGAATTGAAGCAACCGCGCGGCGTAATCGTTCGCAGCCAGCGGAACATAAAGCATCTCGGAGTTCAGCGGCAGAAACGTCGTAAAATTGTGTTCCATCGGCGCAAGCCTGCCGGTGAGAAATACTTGCTGCGGCAGGGCAAGGTGATAGAGCAGCGAATCATGAAACCCTTCCGGGACCGGGGCGAGGAGAAACAGAGCCGCCAGGCAGATGACGACGATGGAAAAAAAGATAAAACTCGCGGACTTCCCGGCAAAAACATCTTCGCCTTCGGATTTCTCTTCGCCGTTTTTCCCGGACGCTTTTTTCTCCGCCTTTGTTTTTCCGCTTGGTTTTTCAATTGGGCTTTTTCTGATCTGATAGTAAATGAACAATACCACGGCGAGCGCCGAATATGCCTCGATGAGATAACGGGCGAGGCCGAGGAGTCCGAGGGCCATTATATAGAGGGAAAAGATGCCGAATCCGCATAAGGTCCTCATAAGGCAAAGAATCAGACGGTTATCGGAGAAGAGATCAAGCCCGGCGAGAGCGGCTTTCCCGGCGAGGTATGCCGCCACAAGAAACACGCCGAGCAGTGGAAAAGATACCGCCCAATCAAAAACAGGCTGCGGCAGCAAGGCGGCGAGAGGCAGCGCGGCGCAAAGCAGCAGAAGGAGGAATTGCTTCTTCCTTCTTCGGATCACACCGGTTAAAAAGCATTTGAAAGGGCTCATTTGCCTTTTGTTTGTTTTTCCCGCGCCTTTTGAATCTGCTCGTCAACCTTTTTCAGGAAAGCGATCAGCTCGGGCTGGTTGGGATTGGTGTCGAGCGACTGCTTCCAGTATGACGTGGCAAGCCGCATATTTCCCATCAGGTAATAAAGCATCGCGAGGTTATTCATCGCCGGGATGGAATCCGGTTTCGCTTTCAATGCCGCGAGATAGCGCTGAACTGCTTCGGGATATTGTTTTTCGTTTACGAGCACGGTCCCGAGGTTGAGGTTCAGATAATAACTTCCGGGATAATACTTGATGCCCAGTTCGAGCATACGCCGGCCCTTCGCCACATCATTCTGTTTGAGGAAGTCCATTGCCATGACAAACGTGAAGTTATCGCCCTCGGAGAGCTTGCGCTTCAGGGCCTCTTCCACATAGAAGAAAGCCTCCTCCCACTTGTCCTGTTTTCTGAAAACATGATAAAGGTTTAAAAATGGAATGAAGGAATCTGGGCGAAGGACGATGAATTTCTTGTATTCGAGCTCCGCCTCGCGGTATTTCCCATCGCCGTAGAAGACCGAGCCGCGGTTGTTATAATATGTCGGCGGTTGGGTCTTGTCGAAAGCGCCCACTTCTTTTTCGATTGCTTTCAACAACTCGGATGCTCCCACTGCTCCGCCTTTTGAAATGATATCATTCGACAAAGTATAAGGAGTTATGATATCAGCTGTGTTTGAAGAAGGAACCCCATCGCCTGCGGAGGAAGATTCGATCTGCGGTTTCACGTCGAGGCTCGCCGGCATGATGCCGTTTTCGTTGGCCTTAGCGCGCAATTCGTTCATAACCGCGGCAGCCATGAACTGATAATCCTCCGGCACGGCGCAAAGCTCGGCGGTTTGCTTTTTAAGCTCCGCTTCCAGATGTTCGGAGATGGAAATCTTCATATCTCCGCTGCCGAATGTTTTCAGCGCTTTCCCCGCGTCCGTGATATTGAACTTAAATGTATATTCGACGCCGACCGTCTTTCCTTTCGAATCCGTCACGCTGAAACCCGCTCCCGATGCGATCTCCGCGCCGCTTTTCTCGATCTCGCTCACATTGAACAGGAGCGGCGGAACCCAGCTCGTTCCCGGTTCCAACGCCCAGCCGGAACCGAACAGCCGGGGGGAAACGAAGCCGATATTGTCATTATCTATCCTGGTAATTCCGGCGGCTGCATAGATCAAGACAACTAAAACCGCGGAAGCCAGGATGCCCGTTTTTTTCGATATCTTTATGGACATTGAAAAATTCTCCTTCCATATCCAATAATTATTCTTATCAAATATAATATCCGCAGCAGGAGATTAGTTCAAATGAAAACAGCCTCGGATCGCGGGGCGTGGCCCGCTCCCACAAAAAAAAGCTAGTCATATCCGGGGATACTTCGAAGGGCTGCGACCGGATATCTTCATTATAGTTTCTTCAATAATAATAATCTTCCATTTTTAACAATCGGCATTATCGCTGGATGCTACCGGCTCCTATGGATCGCGGGACGTGGCCCGCTCCCACAAAAAAAAGCTAGTCATGC